>ERZ779892.8-NODE-8-length-231345-cov-88.001985_pt1 | contig 231345 bp, 164 predicted proteins | sample MGYA00511552_ERZ779892 | MGnify/ENA primary metagenome ERZ779892 (study PRJEB29588, sample SAMEA2154561) | human gut metagenome | biome: human gut; feature: human-associated habitat; material: faeces | place: Denmark | collected 2008/2010 ... | reverse complement strand
ATTCCTCCTCGTAGCTCGGCTTGGTACGCATCCAGCCTATCATCGGGTCACTCTGTGGAGAAAGGAACGTGGTGGTAGACGAAGGAAAATCAAAACCGGTCGCTTCCTTTTCAATTACCATACAGGCCGTTTCGCCATACTGAGGCATCTCGTAGCGGAAAGCAATGTCGTTATTGCTCAACTGGAACACGATGTCTAGTTTCTTCTTCTCCGCATTTTCAAGGGTTACAGTCAGCTTGTTGGCAGAATAATTCACCGTAGAACACTTGATACGGTCCTGCGTATAGGTCTTTTCCACCTTATCTGCCTGCTGCCCGACAAAGCTCATCTGACGGCTGAAGTCGCCGATATTGGATACAAAGCCGAGAGGAGAGTTCTCCAGCACGGTCTTTCCATCGTAGGTCACCGAATAGACAGGCTTGCCGTCCTGCAACTGAAAATCGAGTTTCAAACGAGAATCAGGGCCGGTGACTGCCGCCTGCTGAGCAAATGTCTGTACCACCCCTGCAAATAATAAAGAAAATAAAGTAAGCTGCTTCATAAACAGTTTATATCATAAAACAATAACCTATCTCAAACTAATATTCCAAATTAGGGAGCCGACAAAATCAGCCCCCTAATTTTATTTATTTTCCGTAAGCATAGACCTCGGACAATGAACAGTTCTGATCACGATAACTGCTAAGAATCCTGATTTTCACATACCGTCCTGTCGTCGGAATTATACCAAACACTTGCTTGTCAGTATTTTGCTTCATCGTGAAGCGGCCTACCGGTTCTCCCCAGTCATTTCCATCTGTACTAACATAGAACTCACCCGATCCAGTATCTGTAAATCCACCTCCACGCTGTACCATGGCAAACTGAGTAAACGTATAATTCTGTTTTGCATCCAATACAATCTCATACGGAAGTCCTCTTTGTCCACTACCGTTCTGCCAAATTGAATGCCAATATGTACCTAAATCTCCATCCAAGACTTTATTTGCTGCTCCATTAGAACCTTCACCAGTAGTTTCCTCCGAGTTTGCCGTACCTGTCCACCCCGTGCGGTCCAGTTCTTTCGCCATAACACGAATCTTAATTGGGTACACATTCATTGTAGCAGAAACCGCGAACTGAGAGACACTCTTTATTTTCACGGGCAACATATAATCACCAGGAATGGTAAATTTAGAGCCATCAATTGTCACATTCAACTTAGAAGTCGTTGTTCCTGCTGGAAGAGAAACTAATTCATCAAAAGAATAGCTACCTTCCGGCATCATCTGGAAAACAGTTCCATTTTCGTCATTATAATCTGCTATAAAGTCTGCACTTTCAATTTCTAATTCACATGACAAATCCCATTTGTTTTCCGTATCCAGTCCGATTTCTATTTCTTCCGTAATCGAAGGAACTTCCCCAAACAGAAACTCTTTCACTTCTTCGCTCTGAACAAAGAATCCCACATTCGGAGTCACCACACCTGTAATCTGAAGAAACAATTCATTCTTTGCTGCATTCACAGAGTCAGTCTGACTAGTCACTCTCAGCGGCAATACCCACTTTGCTTCTGGATTACTTTCAATCAGTGTTTTCACCTTGGTTGAGTTAACAGACACATTTACCGATTTTGAATGATCTTCAGATGTAAATACCAAGTCAGCAGTCTCCAAAGAAAAACTTTCTTCAGAAAGTACCTTATAGTTTACGGCTTCAGGATTACTATACAACTGATCCACTTCTTCCTGACTTAACACGTTTATCTGTGCATTAGCAGTCAGAGTAGGATCACTTCCTGTCTTAATCACCGATAAGGTATAAGTGTAATCCTCACCTGTATCATATAACGTCATTTCTTGTTTTCCACTATTATTTACATACAAAATTTTATGATATTCTTGTGGCACAAGATTTTCCAAGTCATACTTGGAGTTATTGCAGGCACTCAACAACATAAGACATCCTGCCAAATAAATTATATTCTTTCTCATCAGATTCATTTCTTAAAACATTAATAACCTGGAGCCTGTACTAACTGAGGATTGCTATACAGTTCATCCATTCCTTGTCTAGACCAAATCGGCATCAAGTAAAGACGGTTATCCCATTTAAAGGGCTGATCAATCAAAGTTGGCTGATTGAACTCTTCAAAACTAGGATTTTCAACTAATCCATTCAAACCGTATCTGACTCCAGCTTTCAACATAGTCGGAGCAATCATCCAGCGGCGTACATCATAATAGCGGAAGCCTTCTTCGTACAATTCCACAAAACGCTCATTACGAACCCAATCCATCAATGTCATATCACCAGTCAAATCTGCATCCGTCAATTCTTTCAAGCCCGCTCTTTCTCTTATCTCATTCAAGTTGGCAAGCGATTCCGTTGTATTATCCAATGCCGCATAGCATTCAGCTAAATTCAAATATAATTCAGCCATACGGATATAAGGACGTCGAGCCGCACGATGAGTTCTTGTTCCATTTGCCCCAAAACGGATGTTAGGATCAATGAATTTCTTAGACAGATATCCGGTTCCTGCACAGTTACGAGTATTACTCTGACTCCATCCATTCGTATTGGTATTCTTTAAATTCAACCAAAGAGAGTTTCCGTCATTAATTTTCTTCGCATATTCACATCCATCAAATGCAATCCAAGCATAAAAACGAGCTTCACGCTTTGCATTCAATTTTATGATATCATTCTTCACATCCTCTCCATCCAAACGGTCTGTAACCAATTCCGGACTTTGAACGGCATCATTAAAACGTTCATACCAATCAGATTCCGGATAGAAATTCGCATCCTGACTAGGCAATTTGCCATTTTCTGTATAGAAATGCTGCACTGCATACAAGGTAGGAGCCATTCCCGACCATCCACCGGCATATTGTCCATCGCTTTTCTTCACCACTCTACTCGGCAGACGAGAATCTGTAGCTTCTCCTCCATTATTCACATCAGAATCAATACGGTTTGCCCAAATCAATTCTTTGTTGCCCTGACCTTCATTAGCAGTCACCAGATACTGGAACATACGTACTCTTCTCTTGAAAAGGTCATTTTCCTCTGTCTCCGTTTCTTTTCCAGGTATATAAGGTAAGCCTAATCCATCATTTTCTGCTATCTGATCTGCAGCCTCTATACTGAACAGCTCATAACCAGCCGCTTTTGCAGCAGCCAATGCCTCCTGCGCAGCTGTCAACGCCCGCTCCCACTTACTACGGTCATAAGTAGTGCTTACCAGATCCATTCCATATCCAGGAGTTTCAAAATTTACATTCTTCCAGTTTGGATAAGGGAATGAACCGTTCCACAAAGGAGATGCCGCACACAGCAATACTCTTGCTTTCAAAGCCTTACAAATGGTAGAAGTAGCACGTCCCAAATCATCCGTTTCTCTGACAGCAGGCAAAATCGTTGCAGCCGTATCCAACTTCTGTACAATATAATCTACACAATAATCAAAGTGAGAACGACCCGGAATCTGGCTGTTCGTTATATTCGGGTCCACTTTTTCTGTGATAATCGGACAGGGGCCCATAGCCTGAAGAATCCGGAAATGATAATACGCCTCCAAGAACCAGCATTCAGCCTTGTATTCATCCTTATCCTCTTCAGTAACTCCCACAGGCTGAAGTTCATCTATTAAACTTAAAAAATGATGTACATATCCTATCCAGTTATACCCCGGTACCCAGAATCCGAAATCATCAAAATTCTTACCGTTTCCCCAAGTCATATAAGTAGAAGCAGAAACTGTTCCCCAAGCAATTTGCTGTTGAAAATCATTCCAAGCCTTCGGTGCTACAATTTCATCTGCAGACTGTTCAAAAGCATTGAAGTCATAAGGCTGACAACGAGGCACATAGCCATAACAGGTAAACAAAAAGTTTTCTACTGCATTTTGATCTTTCATGGTGTCCTCAAAATCGGCCTGTGCGGGAGGAATCACATCTAGATAATTACAGGCAGTCAACATACAGCAAGGTATTACTATCATCCGTGCTGTCTTATATATATTTTTTATCAAATTCATAGTTTCATGTATTATTCATTAAAATGTAAGTTGAACTCCCAAGTTAAAAGTACGTTGCAAAGGATAAGCATTCCAACTTAATTCTGGATCCCATAATTTAAACGGACTGAACACAGCCAGGTTGTCTCCACTCAAATATACACGGCAATAAGGGAAACGATAACCAATTTCCAGTGTCTTAAAGCGCAAGAAGTTTCCATTTCTTAACCAATATGAACTAGGCTGAGTATTATTAGAAACATCTGCTTCAGTAATACCTAAACGAGGATATTCTGCATTAGGATTCGGATTATCTACCGACCAGTGATCGTCTGCAATCCACTGCATCAAGTTTCTTTCCAGCGTTTCCACTGTGATACCATCGCCACCACCGGCAAGGAATGGAGTGTATCCACTATTAATCATAATTTTACGTTTGGCAGAACCGTTAAAGAATACTCCAAAATCAAATTTCTTATATGATATATTCAAACCGAAACCGTATTGGATGCGAGGCACTCCATTGTAAGGAGAAAGCATCACCTGGTCTTCTGTCGTAATCTGTCCATCTCCGTTTATATCCCGATACTTGATATCTCCCGGCATGATGTTAGAGCCCAGCTGAGACTGGTCTGCCCATTGATCAATTTCCTCCTGGCTAGTGAATAATCCTTCTGCGACATACCCAGTAAGTGTATTCAGAGGCTTACCTGTTTTAGTCTGCCAAGTATATGGATAGTTAGGTTCGTCTACATATTTATATTCGTTCTGGTTATAGGTAAAGTTTCCACGCAAATCAATAGACCAGTCCTTTCCAAACTGTTTAGACCAGTTCACACTCAATTCATATCCCTGATTCACTACTTCTCCAATATTACTCCAAGGCAATGATCCCCAGTAACCCAACATATAAGGCCAGGAAGCACGTGCCATCAAGATTCTGTCGCGCTTATCGTGGAAATAATCAAAGGTGATATTCAACTGGTTAAACAGTGACATATCAAAACCAATATCAAATTTCTTGACATGTTCCCATCCTGCATTCTGCACAGCCAATACATAAAAGGCAGGACCTCTTCTATTTATCTCACTAGTAGGTAACCCTGTCCAAAAATCATTAGCACTTCCTATACTGATATTATTTTGATACAAGAAATGAGGAGCCCCTCCGTTAAACTCATCACTACCTACCAAACCATAAGAAGTTCTTACCTTCAAATGGCTAACATAGTTACTAATTGGTTCCCAGAACTTTTCGGAACTGACTACCCACCCCAAAGAAGCAGCCGGGAAGAATTCGAAACGCTCTCCTTTTGCCAAACGTTCAGAGCCATTGTAACCAAAGTTAAATTCCAGCAAGTACTTATTAGCAAAATCGTACGTCAAGCGTCCTGAATACCCCTGGTTTCTATTAGGTAACACATCATTTCTGTATTCACGCATCATGTACATCAACATGGCTGACAAGTTATGGTCGCCAAAACTACGCTTCCAGTCCAAACGTGCGTCAAAATAGAAGGTCTGATCAGAATTACGGCTAATTCCCGACTGGCTAAGATATTGATCACCCGTTTGTAACAATTGAAGTTCGTACTCATCGGTATCCGGTAAATAACTACCGTCTTTTACCTTATAATAATAAGGTTTGATAGAACGATTATAAGAAGACTCTGACCAGTTCTTGAAGTTCACCAAAGCTTTTAAACTCAATCCTTCCGTGATAAAGTCCAGTTTCTGATTTAAACTGATAGAAGTATTCAGTGTATTGTAGTTGGTTTCTTTAAATGAACCTAACATTTCTGCATAAGGGTTCTTTCCGAGTACATTTGGTTTTATTTCTGCATTACCGAAGCGAATAAAACCATCATCCCCTTCCTGACTGGGGAAATAAGCAGGGAAAGCCACTGGATTCGCTCTCATTACAGTCTGGTACATATCTGACACACTGTAGTTAGGCCCCTGACGATTTCCAATCTGTGCCATCATACGAAGGTCAATCGTAGTCGTATTGGTTACCTTATAAGATATATTATTCTGGAAGTTATACTCCCAGTTATTGATGTTGGTATCATAATAATAATTCTTCGGTGCATCCAGCAAACCAGTATCATGATTGGCTTGCAAACTCATATAATATGTCACACGAGAACCACCACCTTGAAGATTAATATTGGCACGCTGATTGTAGTTTCCTTCCTTAAAAATCAAGTCATACCAATCCACATTCGGGTATACATACGGATTCAATCCTTTTTCAGTATTCAGAATCTGTTCTTCCGTATATTTCGGATTCGTGATAGGAGTCAGACTTCTAGCCTGAGCCGCTTCATTGTAAGTACGCATAAAGGTCGGTCCGTCTGCAAATTCCACTACATTCATCGGACGGAAGTAAGATGCCTCCAAAGAAACATTTATCTTCGCTTTTGAGTTTTCCGTACCACTTTTTGTAGTAACCAGCATCACACCATTCGCACCTCGGTTACCGTAAATAGCCGTTGCCGAAGCATCTTTCAACAAAGAAAAACTTTCGATAGATTCTGCCGGAATACGGTTCAAATCAGAGGATGAAATTTCCACTCCATCCAACAGAATCAATGGTGTAGAACGTCCTCCGAATGTATTGATACCACGGATATAAAATTCAGAAGAAGATCCAGGTTCTCCACTGCTTGTCATAGACATAATACCAGCTAACTTACCAGCTAAAGAACTAGTCAGCGAAGAAGAAGGAACCTTTAGAGTAGAACCTTTTACAGTAGCAATAGATCCAGTTACAGAAACTTTCTTCTGTGTTCCCTGTCCTACAACCACTACCTCAGCCAGCATTTCATTATCCGGTACAAGCTTCACATTTACAAGTCCCTGATCAGTAATATAAACTTCCTGTTTTTTATAACCTACATAACTAACCTCCAGGGTGCAACTTTTCCCAGAAAAAGTAAGTGAGAAATTACCATCCAAGTCAGTAATAACACCATTAGTAGTGCCTTTTACAACTACATTGGCACCTATCACTGTCGAACCATCGGTAGCATCAGTTACTACACCAGAAATAGTACGCTGCTGTTTCACCGATTTAGCAGAGGCCTTACTTAAAATAATTTCTTTTCCATTTACTTTATATACAATTCCACTACCTTCAAATACTTCTGAAAGCACTTCCTCAATATCCCCGTTGAGATTATAGTTTTTCTTAGCACTTCCTTCCAAATCACTGGATTTATAAAAGAAAGAATAATCAGTGGTTTCTTCTATTTCTCTTACCACTTCCAACAAAGACATTGAATTTCCCCGTAAAGGAATCTGCCCGGTAAAAGGTGCAGACCAAGCATCCGACGAAGGATACAACAAGAGCGAAAGAATCAAACTCCTACAAAACAAACTTCTCTTTTTCATTTTTCATGTGTTTAATTTATAGTTAACCATCATTCAAGAATTAGGTTTTGTAATAAATACACTTATCATGAAAAAAAGACTACATGAACTATAAGTTTTTTTCTAAAAATATTTTTATTTGTAGAAATAAAAATCCCTGCAAAATTTGCAGCTACGCAATTTCACAGGGAATAAATATCTGTATATCAATAACGAAGACTACTTCAGCAACAAATAATGCAAACCATCTTTTTTATAAGTCAATTGCGAAGAAAAACATATTTTTTCTATTACAGCATCTATACTCTCATCATTTCGTATAGTGCCAGTCAACAATAAGCTATGATTTACAGCTTTATCCAATTCCACCTCTATCCGATATCTTTTTCTGATAAAATCCATCAAATTATCAATCCGAATGTCCGTAAAACGATAATTTCCATCTACCCATTGTATGTTTTCTGGAAAATTCTCGACCAAAGTAGAACCGGTATGTACATCATATACTAAACGTTGAGAAGGTGCCATACTAATTAATGACTGGTTTTTACCAACAAAATCAATGGCTCCCTCATATAAGGCTATAATTGAAGTATCTAACGTAGGTTGATTTACAGAAAAGACTGTACCTTTAACCTCTATACAAGCTGTATTGATATAGACCTTGAAATCTGTATTGGCTTTCTTTTTTACTTCGAAGACAGAACTTCCTGTCAGCCAAACTTCACGTTTACTCAGGAAGTCTGAAGAAATTCGTATCTTACTCTCTGGTTCCAACCAAACAGTTGAACTATCTGGCAATATATACATACGGCCTTCTACATAAGAATGCTCTATATAAGCCACACTCTTTATTTCATGTTTTTCAGGTATCTTATATCCCCAATAAAGCATAACCCCTACTAATGCTGCAGCAACCGCCCATCCTGCCCGCAAAATATAACGACGAGGAGAGAATATTTTTCTATCTACCCTTTTCCAAGTCTTTTCTTTAAGTTCCAGATTCTCATCCACCTGTTCACTTTTTACTTTTTCCCATTCCTTGTGTAACTGTTCCACAAAAGGTTTCCAATTTCCCAAATCTTCTGTTTTATGTTTTTTCTGGTTCATGCACCTAAACTTATTTTATTTACTATAAATACACGCCATAAAAAGAATTGACTACAAAGCTATATCACTTTATTGTTATTTTTTACATTCGTATTCATTTTATTCAAAAGATTTTCAATAATAAGATTATTTATCTACATTTGCACACATAGAATATTTAAAGAACGCTAATAATTTTTTTCGACCTCGCAGTATGATTAATACTATCCGTCAAATTAAACAAGGGAATTCCAAGGCCTTTAAAGCAATTTTTGACCGATATTGGAACATCGTATATCGTTTTACAGGCCTGTATCTCATGGATAACTACGAAAAGGAAGAAATTACACAGCAAGTATTTATTAAACTTTGGGAAAAGCGCGAACTGCTGGACGAAGAAAAAGATTTAGACGGGTTACTTTTCATTATCACAAGAAATTTGATATTCAACCATATCCGCAAATCTATCAATGAAGAAAAACTAGCTGAGACATTACAGCTGGCAACAGAAGCCTCAAACGAAATTGAACAAGGAATAGAAGCTGAGGATTTAAAAAAGTACATAGACAAACTTGTTCACATGCTTCCTGAACGGCAACGTACAGCATTCATTTTAAGTAAAAAAAGAGGATTAAAGGTAAAAGAGATTGCAGAAGAAATGCATATCTCCGAAAAAGGAGTTGCCAGAAACCTGTATCTGGCAACAAAATTCCTAAAAAAACATATCTTGTTCTTCTGGCTCGCATATTCTGTATTCTCGCATTCTAATTTTTCCTTTCAATCATTGGAAGACATCTCTCTAAGGTTCTGGAGTACTATTCCTGAATGCCGTTTTAAGAATTTGCTGAATGAGGCTTGATTGACAAGCTTAGTATTACCCTAATTATTGAATACTTAATTATCAACCATATCTGCAAAAAAGCAAAAAGCCGGACAGATACACGAAGTATCCTTCCGGCTTTCACTTTTTCCGTCTTATCAGACAATATTTACAATTAATTCTGCATTCTATTATTCTTCCGTATTCTCTTCCATCTTCCGTTTCACAAACTTGATTTTCAAGTTGGCCTCTTTCTGTTCTTTCTTGATTTCTTCGATGGCGGACAACACACGTGCCAGCTCACTCAGTTCTGCGACTGCCTTCACATCATTCGGATGCATCACTGTCTTATAATTCCGGTCGCCGATAAATTCCAGACGGATGTTTTTCTTATCACGATTGGCAACCAGAAATGCAATCACCCCTCCGTCATTACCCAGTTTATAGTCGGCCTTTTCTACCGGACGTCCCAAGTCTGTGGTTTCATAACTATCTATTGACGTAGGAGTCTCCGCAAAAGTATCATCCACGGAAACCTTTACAGCCGTATGATGAATACTTCCTCCCGCACAATAAATAGAGGTCAGCGACATCTCACCTAATTCGCTCACCTGCGCACGCAAGAACGAACGGCCGATATTCTTCTCGACCACCTGAGTGGGATAGAAATAATTTCCTACTTCCTGATAGGCCGTATCCTTCTCCAGCACAAACTTTCCCTTGATGGAGTCAAGCGCAGCCTGCTTCACCGTCATCATGCTGTCCAGATAAGCCAAAGTTTTGGTCTGTTCAGCCAGGTCAATCTGCTGCATCAGCTTGATGCCCGCCTTGCGCACTTCAAATGCTTTGGGATACAGGGTACGAATACTATCTATCTGCAATTTAGCCAGACTGTACTCACCGGCCGCATACGCAGCTTCCGCACGCTGAAACAACTGGCCAGCCTGCTTCTCACCGTTCTGGCAAGCAGAAAGAGCCAATGCCATCGGAACGAGCAATAATCCTATCTTTTTCATACGTTTATCTATCATTCTATGCAGGCAAAAATACAACTATTTTCGGAACTCCTCCGCACATTCCTGCTTTTTTCCATGCTTTTTCTATGTTTCCCTCACCGGAAACCTACGTTTTGCGGAAGAGGAACCTACGTTTCGGCCTTGAGAAACATAGGGTTCGCACAAGCGAAACGTAAAACATGCAGAAAGGTTTGTTTCTTAACAGCCTGATGTTTCCTCAATGTCTTTCCACAACCAGAAAAACGAATGCAAGATTTCAAGCAAGCGGCAAAAAATGGACAAAGGGATTTTTTTTGTAACTTTGCGGCAAATTGAAAAAATGCATACAATGGAACTGAAAGAACACTTCGCTGGCAGAATTTTTAATCTGATATCAGAAACGGCCGATGAGTTGGGACTGGAATGCTATGTTGTAGGTGGATATGTAAGAGATATTTTCCTGAACAGACCTTCCAAGGACATAGATGTAGTGGTGGTAGGAAGCGGAATTGAAATGGCTCAAGCTTTCGGCAAGAAGCTGGGACGAGGTGCACATGTATCTGTTTTCAAGAACTTCGGCACGGCACAAGTCAAGTTCAAGGATACGGAAGTGGAGTTTGTGGGTGCACGCAAGGAGTCGTATAGCCACGACAGCCGTAAGCCGATAGTGGAAGACGGCACGCTGGAAGATGACCAGAACCGCAGAGACTTCACCATCAATGCCATGGCAGTCTGCCTGAACAAAGCACGCTTCGGAGAACTGGTAGACCCTTTCGGCGGGCTGGATGACCTGAAGGAACGTACCATCCGTACTCCGCTTGATCCTGACATCACGTTCAGCGACGACCCGCTGCGCATGATGCGCTGCATACGGTTTGCTACGCAATTGAATTTCTATATAGACGATGAAACGTTCGAAGCATTGGAGCGCAACAAGGAACGCATCAAGATTATTTCGCGCGAACGTATCGCTGACGAACTGAACAAGATTTTGCTGTCACCTGTGCCTTCAAAGGGCTTTATCGACCTGGACCGCTGCGGACTATTGGAACTGATTTTTCCGGAACTGGTAGCACTACAGGGAGTGGAAGTACGCAACGGACGCGGTCACAAAGACAATTTCTACCACACGCTTGAAGTGGTGGATAATATTTCACGCGTAAGCAACGACTTGTGGCTACGCTGGGCTACCCTGCTACACGATATTGGCAAACCGAGAACCAAACGCTGGGAACCTAAGGCAGGATGGACCTTCCATAACCACAATTTCATCGGTGAGAAAATGATTCCGGAAATCTTCCGTAAGATGAAGCTTCCGATGAACGAGAAAATGAAGTACGTACAGAAACTCGTCGGTCTGCACATGCGTCCGATTGTGATTGCTGATGAAGAAGTGACCGACTCGGCCGTACGCCGTCTGCTCTTCGAAGCCGGTGATGATATCGACGACCTGATGATGCTTTGCGAAGCAGATATTACTTCCAAAAACGAAGCCCGCAAGCAACGCTTCCTGGATAACTTCAAACTGGTGCGCCAAAAGCTGAAAGATTTAGAAGAAAAAGACCGCATCCGGAACTTCCAGCCGCCTGTGGACGGAGCCGAAATCATGCAGGTATTCAACTTGCAGCCTTGCCGTGAAATCGGAAGCCTGAAAAGTTCTATCAAGGATGCGATTCTGGATGGTGCCATCCCGAACGAGCACGACGCAGCCTTTGAATATATGCTGAAAAAGGCGGAACAAATGGGACTAAAGCCCGTGAACCTGCCTGAAAAAAAATAAGCTAACCCAACCTCTTTCGAAGCCTCTGTCACCCTTGACCTACAGAAGCTTCGAAAGATTTTTCCGATATAGCTATTCGCTTGTCGACAAACTAGAAAAATATTTCAGAATTTCCAATATCTGAAAGCTATTACAAATTAGAGTTACCCAATTAAACCTCCTACAATACCATACAAGGAGGATTTCATTCATAAAAGTTCTCCCAATTTAGAAACATCCGAAAAATCTCATTTTTTATTTTTCTCCCAAATCTCTATCTTTGTCCTGCTTTTCAAAAGGTAACCTAACCGTTTCAAAAGGGAATGCCGTGGAAATCGGCAACAGTACCTGCTGCTGTGATTCTTGCGTAAACCTGGACATGCATTGCAAGCCACTGTGAATCGAATTCATGGGAAGGCGTCTGTGGGGAAAGATCAGTCAGAAGACCTGCCCGGAAAAGCACAATTATAAGTTATGTTTTACCTCATTTAACTGAAAGAAATGAATTTGACAGAAATCCGCATCATCAAACGCGACGGAAAGCAGGAAAACTTTTCAGCCGCTAAAATCACCAACGCCATCGGAAAGGCTTTCGAAGCAACCGGTATTCCTCAGCAGAAAGAGGAACTGGATCTGATTACCCGGCAGGTGGTGTCACACTTCTCACAGCCTACCATGGGGGTGGAAGAAATTCAGGACCTTGTGGAAAACGAATTAATGAAGGTACAGCCGGAAGTGGCTAAAAAATACATCATCTACCGTCAGTGGAGAAATACGGAAAGAGACCGGAAAACACACATCAAACATATCATGGACGGCATTGTGGCTATCGACAAGAATGATGTAAACCTGAGCAACGCCAACATGTCAAGCCATACACCGGCCGGACAGATGATGACTTTCGCTTCAGAAATCACCAAGGACTATACCTACAAATATCTTCTTCCGAAAAAATATGCAGAAGCTCATCAGATGGGCGACATACACATCCACGACCTGGATTATTACCCCACAAAGACGACTACCTGCATACAGTATGACTTAGATGATTTGTTCGAACGCGGATTTCATACCAAGAACGGAAGCATCCGTACGCCGCAGTCCATCCAAAGTTATGCCACACTGGCTACCATCATTTTCCAGACAAACCAGAATGAACAGCACGGAGGACAAGCCATTCCGGCCTTCGACTTCTTCATGGCAAAAGGAGTACTGAAAAGTTTCCAGAAAATCATGGCTACTCATTTAGGATTGCTGCTCGACATCAAAGGACACACTACAGATGAAAAAGAAATCCTGAAAGGAATACGCAGCTACTTCCACAGCATCGCTCCTAACGAAGAAACTGAAAAGGCTTACCTGGATTCTTTGCAAGCGGCAGGTATCAACCTGACAGCAGACGAATTGAAATATGTGCTCCGCAAAACGCTGGCACAAACCCGCAAAGATACACATCAGGCCATGGAGGGCTTTATCCACAACTTGAACACCATGCATTCCAGAGGAGGTAATCAGGTGGTATTCAGCTCCATCAACTATGGTACGGACACCTCGGCAGAAGGAAGAATGGTGATTCAGGAATTATTGAAGGCTACCATCGAAGGCTTGGGAAATCATGGAGAAGTTCCGGTCTTCCCTATCCAGATTTTTAAAGTGAAAGACGGAGTGAGCTATTCTGAAGCTGATTATCAACTGGCTATGAAAGATTTTGAAGCGGCCCTCTCAGGGGAAGTGAAGTTTGAATGCCCGAACTTCGACCTCTTCCTGCAAGCATGCCGCACGACAGCCAAAGCACTGTTCCCGAACTTTATGTTCCTGGATACTCCATTTAACAAACACGAAAAATGGAATGCCGACGATCCGAAACGTTACCGTTATGAGCTGGCGACCATGGGATGCCGCACACGCGTATTCGAGAACCTGAATGGAGAAAAGACTTCATTGGGAAGAGGTAACCTTTCATTTACGACCATGAACCTGCCTCGTCTGGCCATCGAAGCGCACCGGAAAGCAGAAAGTCTGACTAACGAGACTCCGGAAGGCAAGCTCCAGAAAGCAAAGGAATTTTTCCTCCAGTCGGTACACTCCATGGCTGAATTCATCGCAGAGCAGTTGTATACCCGTTACCAGTACCAGCGTACCGCTCTTGCGCGTCAGTTCCCGTTCATGATGGGCAATAATGTATGGAAAGGTGGAGGTGCACTTCATCCCAACGAAGAAGTAGGAGATGTGTTGAAACAGGGTACTTTAGGTATCGGCTTTATAGGAGGACACAATGCCATGATGGCATTATACGGCCAAGGACATGGACATAACCAGCAGGCGTGGAACACGCTTTACGAGGCTATTGAAGAGATGAACAAGGTGGCCGAAGACTATAAAAAGAAATACGGCTTGAATTATTCGGTACTGGCAACTCCCGCCGAAGGATTGTCCGGTAGATTTACCCGTATGGATAAACGCAAATATGGAATCATTGAAGGAGTAAACGACCGTGATTACTATGTCAACTCATTCCATGTGGACGTGAAAGAACCGATTACTATTGTCGAGAAAATCAAATGTGAAGCTCCTTTCCATGCACTGACACGTGGCGGACACATCACCTACGTAGAACTGGATGGAGAAGCGCAGAAAAACGTAAAGGCCATTGCGAAGATTGTAAAGGTGATGCACGACGAACAGATTGGATACGGTTCTATCAACCACCCGGTAGATACTTGTCACGATTGTGGCTACAAGGGAGTCATCTACAGCCGTTGTCCGGTATGTAACAGCGAGAATATCCTGCGCATGCGCCGTATCACCGGTTACCTGACAGGCGACCTTAGCAGCTGGAACTCTGCCAAGAGAGCGGAAGAGCACGACCGTGTAAAGCATGCATAAGCCGAAAGGAAACATACATGTTACATTATTTATATACATATCCTGAAACAATTGTCGACGGTGAGGGCATCCGGTATTCCATCTATCTGGCTGGATGTACCCATCGTTGCAAGGGATGTCACAATCCGGAATCATGGAATCCGAAAGCCGGCAAACCTCTCACGCAGGAAGTCCTGGAACAAATCATTCAGGAAATCAATGCCAATCCTCTGCTGGAAGGAGTTACCTTTTCAGGCGGTGACCCTTTTTACAATCCGGAAGAATTTCTGCCTGTACTGAAAGAAGTCAGCCAGCGAACGGGCATGAATATCTGGTGTTATACAGGATATACATACGAACAACTGAAAGAGGACCCTATCCGCCAGAAACTACTCCCCTACATAGACGTACTCGTGGACGGTCCTTTCATCGAATCGCTCTACTCTCCTTTTCTGGACTTTTGCGGGAGCAGTAACCAGCGAATCCTTAAACTGAAATAGCCGAACATTAGTTCATTAGCATATCCCTCGATTTTAGTTAATAAATTCGCAACTAAAATCGAGGGATATATTTTATACCCGTTTCCCGTTTCATCACATTGTTATCGCGCACGGCAAAAAACGTTGTCGCACACGGGCACCGTTTCCGTACACAAAGACTAAAAATAGCCCTTTTCTTGATTTATATCATGAAAACAACTATTTATTAAAAAAACATCTTGCAAGTTCTTGCTATCAATCAAAAAAGAATTACCTTTGCAATGTGGTTGTGAAACCAATAGGTAAAAAGAGAAAAACATTTAGGTATTAGAATACATAAGGTAAAAAAGTAATTATTTATTTCAAGGTATTAGCTAGACTATTTAAGGTATTAGAATTAAGGTATTTAGATTAGATTTAAGTTAAGGTATTAGATTTTAAAGGTAAAAGTTTTCAGGAATTAGGTTTGAGAAGGTATTAGGAATATCTTCAGGTAAAAAGAAAGACGAAAGTAAGGATAACAGAAAACACAAAAATTATGTAGATGAAAAGAACCCTTAAATGGGGGTTCTTTAGGAAGGCAGCGGAGGTTCAGCGAACTCTCGCTTTTTTTATGTCCGTACGTAAACTTATAAATCGTTTGTAACCGCCTAGATACAATAACGGCGGAACAGCCTACGCCATCCCGCCGTGAATCAACATGCAACAAGTTATCTTATCGCTGAGGAATATTTACCGAAGATTCTTTCTTTCCTTTCAAATGTTCTGAGAAGAAATCAACCATTCTCCAATAGAAATACTCATCCATATCGCCGAAACCATGACGTTGTCCCGGCAGTATCAGCATATCAAAACGCTTGTTGGCGCGAATCAGTGCATTGACCACGCGAATGGTATTTCCCGGATGCACGTTGTTGTCAATATCTCCATGTACCAACATCAAATGTCCTTTCAACTGCTTTACAATCTCTGGATTGGTGGCAATCTTATAGGCAAAAGTAGTGTCTCCCTTTTCTGAAATTTCTTCTTTTACCCCATGATGCGTTTCGCTCCACCAACGGTTGTAGATACGGTTATCGTGATTGCCGGCACAAGAAACTGCGGCCTTATAGAAATCAGGATACTGGCAGATTGCTGCTGTCGACATAAAGCCACCTCCCGAGTGCCCGTGGATTCCCACACGCGTAATATCGATAAAAGAATAACGGTCGGCCAGTTGCTCTACTGCTGCCTTATGGTCGGCCAACGGGTAATCCCGCATATTTCCATATCCGTAATTATGGTACCATTTGGAGCGGCTGGGATGCCCACCTCGCTGCCCTACCGTAATCACGATAAATCCGGCTTGTGCCAGACGGTCTGTCCGGACACTCATGCGCCGGAACGGATAATCCACTGCCTCTACCTGAGGCCCCGGATATACATAATCAATGATGGGGTATACCTTGGTAGAATCAAAATCAAAAGGTTTGTACATCACTCCATACAAATCAGTCACGCCGTCGGCGGCTTTCACCTTGAAAGGTTCCGGGAATTTATAACCGGCTGCTTTCAGGGAAGAGAAATCACTTTCTTGTATGGTCATCACCTTTTTCCCGTTATTGTCTAGTAAGTCGGCACAAGGAACGGTATTAGCACGTGAATAGTTATCGACAAAGAAACGGGCATCGTCATCCAGTTCTACATCATGGAAGAATTCACCATGCGTAAGTTGTTTCAATCCGCTTCCATCCACATTTACTTTATAAAAATGTTCGTAATATGGATTTTCACCTGCCTCCCGTCCATTGGCCACAAAATAGACTGTCCGTGCAGCCTCATCTACTTTTACCACACGCTCCACATGCCAGGGACCTTCTGTGATACGATTTTTCAGGTTTCCTTTATCATCATATAAGTAAAGGTGTGCCCAGCCGTCACGTTCGCTCCATTGGATAAACTCTTTTCCTCCCTTCAATACATGAATAGGACGTGTTTCCTGGTAGGTATTCATTCTTTCCTTTACTATAGGCACAATGGAATCAGCCCCCAATGTATAAGTACATACATCAATACGATGTAGGTCACGACTGCTGCGTGTCAGGAAGAAACGGTTGTTATCCCCTTGCCAGATTCTTGGAATCAGTTCCATGTCGCGCTGCTTCTGTTCAAAAGGTTTACCTTCCAAGTCAATCGACTGATTTTTCCACGCCGCTGTCTTGATTTCTTTCCGTGTACCTGCCTGCACATCGAACAAATACAGATGATATTCCGGCATACCTGTCTCTCCCGGCATCTCATACTTATAAGTTTCCAGAGTAGGACGTGGCTCCGCAATAGAGTTAATCACCCACAACGGTTTCACATTCCGCTGGTCCGCAATAATCGTAGCAAAATATTTGGAATCGGGCGACCAGTATCCCCATACTCCACGACGTTTTCCATTGCACAATGTATCTGTATTCAGGGTACTATACGGAATGCCATACCCGAAATCCGGTGTACCATCCGTTGTCAAACGAACTTCTACAATCGTACTGTCTTTTTCATCCTTACGAGCCTTCTGATAATCGGCGATACTCATATAGTACAAGTCACAATCCTTGGCATAAATCACCCGCTGTCCATCAGGCGAAACAGAGGCCCAGCTTGGTCTGTCCAGTTCCTTCTTTTTGTCTTTCAAATGTGTCAATTTACGAGACGGATAGTCGTACGAGAAATAAAATGTAGAATCAGCCTTTGAGACCACTTTAAACGTAAAGGTACGTCCGTCTTCTCCAGCCTTCAGGTCTGCAATAGGTAACTGACGTGCTTCAAAAGGGTCCTGTACAATCTCGGTGAGCTGTGAAGCCATCCGTTCACGGTCAAACAACAATTCTTTACGCTTAGCTGAGGGATTCACCACATACCAGAACTTTCCTTCACTGGTCTTATACTCAAACCAGAAATTGTTTCCCTGTTGAAACCAGTGCGGGTCCACAGTAGTAGAAAACAACATTTTGTCCAGCTTACTCTTGGTAAACTTTTCGGCCTGTAAGTAGCCTGGCAGACGTCCTTCCGCCTGCTGGGCAGAAACAGACGTCAATCCGAAACCGCCACACAGCACTACAGCCAATAGGATTTTTTTCATCATATTTTCTTTTTATTTATCGATTAAACAAAAAAGACACAAGGAGACAAAGCCGGCAAGCCAGCTTTGTACTTCCTTGTGTCCATTTATACTATTCTTCTATAAATTCATCAGAACAAGAACCTCAGTACATCATTGAAGTTTGCCCAGATAAGCAGACCAAACAGCAGGAACATACCTACCATCTGCGCATATTCCAGGAACTTGTCACTTGGTTTCCGACGGGCTATAATCTCATAAAGCAAGAACAACACATGTCCTCCGTCGAGTGCCGGTATAGGCAAGATATTCATAAAGGCCAGAATGATAGACAAGAATGCCGTCATCTCCCAAAAACGCTGCCAATCCCAGACTTTCGGGAAGATACTTCCAATAGTAGCAAATCCGCCCACACTCTTGGCTCCTTCCTTGGTAAACACATATTTCATGTCATTGACATAGCCTTTCAATGTATTGACACCCAATGCTACCCCTTCCGGGAAAGATTCAAAGAAGCCATAGCTCAACGTACGTTGCTTATAGTCCACCAACCCACCTATTACGGCAACCTTGAATTTATCATCTGTCTGCACATCTACGGTATCACGCACTCCTGCACGTGAGTAAACCAGCGTAAAGGCGGCCGAAGTCTTCTTTTCCAACTCAGCCTTTGCCTTCAGCTCAGCCATGTTGTCCAGAAATTCATTCCATGAAGTCATTTCTTTGCCATTAAAGGCAATCAAAGAGTCTCCTTTCTGAATACCCACTTTCGCGAATCCACCGTCCGGAAGTACAGAATCGACCACATTCGGATAGAATACATCCACAAACATAGGGTCTTCTTTTGCCACATCCAACAAGCTTAACTCAGGCAGCAAAATCTTTTTCTCTTCTCCCTGACGCAAGACAGTCACCTCACGAGCTTCTACGATGCTACGAATCATATCCATATTGAAGCGAGTCAGCTCCTTGCCGTCGGCACTCTTCAGAATATCGCCGTCGCGGAAACCGATTTCCTGCGCATGCTCATTGAACTTCATACCCATTGTCATGTCGCTCAAGGCCGTGTAATGGTCTCCCCATGTAAAGAGAATCATGGAATAGATGAACAGAGCCAGCAGGAAATTCATCAATACTCCTCCCACCATTACCAGCAGACGCTGCCAGGCCGGTTTGGAACGGAATTCCCACGGCTGAGCCGGCTGTTTCATCTGCTCGGTATCCATTGACTCATCAATCATTCCCGAAATCTTGCAGTATCCTCCTAAGGGCAACCAGCCTACTCCGTATTCCGTATCACTGTTCTTGGGTTTATATTTGAACAGCGAAAACCAAGGGTCGAAAAATATATAAAACTTTTCTACGCGAATCTTAAACAGACGGGCGAAGAAAAAATGTCCTCCTTCGTGAATGATGACCAACAGCGACAAGCTGAGAATCAACTGAAGGGCACGAATCAAAAATGTTTCCATTTCTACTTTACTTCTTACTTTTTTATAATTAGACTTTGTTTATTTCATTCCATTAATCACCAGTTCTGCTGCAATACGACGGGTTTCCGCATCGGTCGATACATAATCTCCGTAGGTAGGTGCCTTTATAAAAGGAACCTTCGCCATAGATTTTTCAATCACCTCACTCATACCTAAGAAAGAAATCTGGTCTTTCAAAAACGCAGCCACCACGACTTCATTCGCCGCATTGACAATACAAGGCATATTTCCTCCCTGGTGCAGGGCTTCGTAGGCCAAAGCTAAGTTACGGAAGCGTGTCGTATCCGGCTTTTCGAACGTCAAAATATTATACTTGGCAAAATCCAGCCGCTCACCCGAAAGCGATTCCCGTTTCGGATAAGAAAAGGCATACTGAATAGGCAGACGCATATCGGGTACGCCCAACTGAGCCTTTACTGCTCCGTCTTCGAATTCCACCATAGAGTGAATGACCGACTGCGGATGCACCACCACTTCAATCTGTTCCGGAGTAACTCCAAACAGCCATTTGGCTTCCATCACCTCAAACCCTTTGTTCATCATGGAAGCAGAATCGATGGTAATCTTCGCTCCCATTGACCAATTGGGATGTTTCAATGCCTGCTCCTTAGTCACCGTTTGAAGCTGCTCCATAGTAAAAGTACGGAAAGGACCTCCCGATGCAGTCAGAATCACCTTATGCACAGGGTTGTTCATTTCCAGACACTGGAAAATAGCCGAATGTTCAGAATCTACCGGTAAAATCGGTGTCTGATACTGACTGGCCAAGGCCGTAATCAGTTCACCAGCTACCACCAATGTTTCCTTATTGGCCAGTGCAATGGTTTTTCGGGCTTTTATGGCATTGATGGTCGGCTTCAGACCGGCATAACCCACCATAGCGGTCAGTACAATGTCAATAGGCTGTGCCTCTACCACCTGACACAACGCCTCAGCTCCGGCATACACCTTAATCGGTAAATCAGCCAGCGCTTCCTTCAAAATTCCATACTTATCCTCGTTGGCTATAACTACCACTTCCGGCTGAAACTTACGGGCCTGTTCAGCCAGCAAATCCACTTTATTGTTCGCTGTAAGGGCATATACCTCATACAAATCAGGATGCTCCTCTATTACCTGAAGAGCCTGAGTACCGATTGATCCGGTAGAACCTAATATGGCAATCTGTTTCTTCATAAGCTTTAAAATACAACATATTTCGCCGGGTCAATCGGGGTGCCATCATGCCACAGTTCGAAATGCACATGCGACACATGCTTGCCCTCGTCCGATGTTCCGGCCAATGCGATTACTTCTCCCCCTTTCACCTGGTCACCTTCTTTTTTCCGGGAAGGACCACAATGCTTATATACGGATATAAAATTCCGTTCATGCTGAATCTGAATGAGTACCCCGCTGTCGGCAGTCTGCACCACCAGCATCACTGTACCGTCCAAAGCAGCCAGCACACTCTCATCAACAGAGGCTGCCATATCCACCCCATAATGATGACGCGAAGGCGCAAAGTCCTTCACCACCATTCCACGAGTAGGACGGAAGAACAACAAATCGGGCAACGTATGGTCATCTGTTCCTGCCACTGCTGCAGCCCGCTCCCGTTCTTCGTACTTCCGGCGAAAATCATCTTCCTCCTTGGAGCGATTCATTAGCTCCTCCGTACGGATGGTAGTCAGCGAGTCAATCGACTGTACCGTATCCACATCCACTTTCCCGCTGAAAATATCCTGAATATTCATGATATACCGGTTCTGGCGTTCCAGTGCCTCAACCAACGAGTCGGCTTTCAGTGCATTAGTCACCACCTGCGAACGCACCTCACTGTTCATATATCCCGGCAAGTAGTTCCGTAAGGGAGTAAACACAATAATGATGGCAGCCAAAAGAAAGATTACCGTACAAGCAGCCAGCAGCACCGAAAAACCATTCAGTTTCGACACATGAATGCCAATTACCTCTTCCAGTGTGTTCTCATTAATAACGGTCAGCTTATACTTAAACTTAATGTTCCGCCAGAATGCTTTACGACCTTTCTTTTTCATACCTAATCTGGTTTTTAATCCAACAATCCCTCAGGAATATCCACCGTCAACACTTTCTGTGCCTTGTCAATATCCAGTATAAATTCTTCATGAGCCGGAAGCAGCAGTTCTTCTCCCTCCTTCTCAATGACAAACAGCACATTCATCGTCGCATCATCCACATCCACCACTTCACCCAAGTCGCCATGATGCACGTCGTACACCTTGAATCCGACAAAGAAATTCCAGGAAGTGATTTCATCCTGTTCTTCCATATACTTCTTCGGGAAATACACTTCCACATTGGTAAAACTACGTGCCTTCTCAGCCGTGTCTATCCCTTCGAATTTCACCAGCGCTGCATTGTCGGAGCGGAAGCGATATTCCTCTATAAAGAACGGAACCAGAATCCCGTCGAGCAACAGAATCAGGTAGTCGCAGTCCACCCGGTCGAAAATATCATCGGTAAACGTAAACGACACCTCACCTTTCACTCCGTGGGGTTTGTTGATGATTCCTATCTTAAATACTTCTTCTTTTCTAATCATACTTATTCAATACGCGTGATACGTGCACCGAGTGCAGTCAGTCGCTGTTCAATATTCTGGTATCCTCGGTCAATCTGTTCAATGTTATGGATACGACTGTTTCCTTCTGCTCCCAGTGCTGCAATCAGCAAGGCAATACCGGCACGAATATCCGGCGACGTCATGTTGCCGCCCCGCAGACAGAAATTGCGGTCATGACCGATTACCACCGCACGGTGAGGGTCGCATAAGATAATCTGTGCCCCCATGTCAATCAATTTATCCACAAAGAACAGACGGCTTTCAAACATCTTCTGATGAATCAGCACACTGCCCTTGGCCTGAGTAGCCACAACGAGCATCACACTTAGCAAGTCAGGAGTCAGCCCCGGCCACGGTGCATCGGCAATGGTCATAATGGAGCCGTCAATAAACGACTCTATCTGATAATGCTCCTGTGCAGGCACAAATATATCGTCACCGCGCTGTTCCAAACGGATACCCAGACGACGGAAACTGTCGGGAATAATCCCCAGGTTTTCATAAGACACATCCTTGATGGTAATTTCACTTCCCGTCATGGCAGCCATTCCGATGAAACTGCCGACCTCAATCATATCTGGAAGCACCCGATGCGAACAGCCTTTCAAGCTGGATACGCCTTCGATGGTAAGCAAGTTCGATGCGATACCCGAAATCTTAGCTCCCATGCGATTCAGCATCCGGCACAACTGCTGCAGATAAGGTTCACAGGCTGCATTGTAAATCGTTGTCACCCCTTCGGCCAGTACGGCAGCCATCACAATATTGGCCGTACCGGTCACAGAAGCCTCATCCAGCAGCATATAAGCCCCTTTCAGCTTCTCGGCATTGATGCAAAAACGACCATTCACGGCATCATATTCAAACGAAGCACCCAGTTTCTGAATACCCAGGAAGTGCGTATCCAGACGGCGACGTCCGATTTTATCACCACCCGGTTTCGAAATCATTGCCTTTCCGAAGCGAGCTACCAAAGGGCCTACCAGCATTACCGAGCCACGCAATTTAGAGCAACGGCTCAAGAAGTCATCACTCTCCAGGTAAGCCAGGTTCAGATTATCAGCCTGAAAAGTATACGCATCACTTCCCGACTTAGAAACCTTCACCCCCATGTCGCGAAGCAACTGTATCAGGTTGTTCACATCCAGAATGTTCGGAATGTTTTCAATAGTCACTTCCTCATCTGTCAGCAATGTGGCACAAAGTACCTGTAATACTTCGTTTTTAGCACCCTGAGGCACAATCTCGCCATGCAGTTTGTGTCCTCCTTCGATTACAAATGAAGCCATAGTATCCGATTTTGATTAATATTTCTTTTTCTGCTGATTGTTATTGTTCATCTGACGGCGACGCGGACCGAACGAACGCTGTTCCACCAGCTTCAAGTCATCCGTCGTCAGCTTGATACGTCCATCTGACAGCTCGCACAAATCCTCCAGGATTTTCTGGTCTTCCACCCCGTCCTTGTTGAAGTTGATGTAATCCTTCTTCATGTGGTTGGCGATATATTTTATCAGCTGTTTCTTCTCGTCACCTTCCGGATAGTCTACTGCAATCTTAATCAAGTCCTGGATGAACCGTCCGTAATGACGGAAACGAATGACGTTCGGAGAATAGGGAATTCTGTCCGGTTTCACTTCCAAACTTTCTTTCTTCACAATTTCCACCGGATAGTCAATATCCAGTTTGAAGTCGGACATAATGGCCAGATGATCCCACAACTTATGGCGGAAATCCTCCATGTCGCGCAATTGCGGGAACATGCCTCCCATTATGTTTACAATCGTATTGGCACACCGCTGACGCTCTTCACGGTCTTCGATGGTCAATGCATGGTCTACCATGTTCTGCACACTTCGTCCATACTCCGGAAGTGGCAATTTTCGTTGCTGGGTATTATATTCCATATAAAATTCTGTTATTCTACAAATCAAATCTTTTTACGCCTCTCCGGCTATACGCCCTTACAGCAGTTTCTTCGGAGTAGAAGCCACGAATTCTTTCAGATAGAACGGCTCGAAATAAGCCACATCCTTGAAATCTTCCACTGCCATGGCTTTCTCGGCCAGCGGGAACATCCATTTGGCTACCGGATGAATATTCTCAATGAAGTGTGCGTTGGGATGCGAAAGTTTTTCCTTGCATTTGGCTGCTCCGTTACCAAAGAAATACACCGGATGTTTCTCCAAATATTCGGCATACGAATTTTCGTCAATAATATCTGCTCCGATGGCACGCTGCACCTTCAAAGCGCGGTCATACACGGCCGCATATACTTCCATACGGCGGGCATCAATCATCGGACAAAGCAAAGCATCTTCCGGCAGGTCGTGCGCAAGCAATACCGGCACACACATCACCTCCAGTGTAGGCAATCCTATCAGCGGAATGTTCCGTCCGTAACAGATACCTTTCGCCATCGACACACCGATACGCAGCCCCGTATACGAACCAGGACCACAGCTCACCGCCACCGCATCCAACGGAATGGCATGGTTATCAATGAACGACAAAGCTTCATCCACAAATACCCCTAACACAGTAGCATGCGAAGGGCCGTTAAAATCTTCTTTTGAGAAAATGGAAGCTCCATCCTGGCTTACAGCCACAGAACAAACTTCCGTAGATGTTTCAATATGTAAAATGCATGACATAATTAAACTCGATACAATTATTATAGTCTGCAAATATACACTTTTCTTCTCACTATCTCATGAAAAAAGAAGCAGAAAGTTTGCCGAAACTCTGTTCCATCCGTCAGAGTCAAAGGTATTTCGCACGTTTTTTTAACAGCCGCTTATTCTTTATTTAGATTTTTCCTACCTTTGTATCCAAATTATCAAAAAACAGAAGGAGTTATGATACAGTCAATGACCGGATACGGAAAAGCAGTCACTGTGTTCGGAGACAAAAAAATCAACGTGGAAATCAAATCGTTGAACAGCAAAGCAATGGACTTATCCACACGCATCGCTCCATTGTATCGTGAAAAAGAAATGGAAATCCGCAACCTGATTGCCCAGACACTGGAACGCGGGAAAGTGGACTTCTCTATATGGGTAGAAAAAGATGCTGCCGAATCGGCTACTCCCATCAATACAGCCTTGGTAGAAAACTATTACAACCAGATAAAAACCATTTCTGAAACTTGCCATATTCCGTTGCCAGAAGACTGGTTCGCCACTTTGTTGCGCATGCCCGACGTACTGACCCGCGTAGACGTGCAAGAGCTGTCGGACGAAGAATGGGCTGCAGCCAAACAAACCATCGAAACCGCTCTGCAACATTTGGTTGACTTCCGCAAGCAGGAAGGTGCAGCTCTCGAAAAGAAGTTTACAGAAAAAATCGACAACATCGAACGACTGATGAAATCCATCGAGCCTTACGAAAAGGAACGTGTGGCCAAGATACGGGAACGCATTACCGATGCACTGGAAAAAACGCTGAGCATCGACTATGACAAGAACCGTCTGGAGCAGGAATTGATTTATTACATCGAAAAACTGGACATCAACGAAGAAAAGCAGCGTCTGGCCAACCACCTGAAATATTTCCGCGAAACCATGGCAGGCGGACACGGACAAGGCAAGAAGCTGGGATTCATTGCTCAGGAAATGGGACGTGAAATCAATACCACCGGCAGCAAGTCGAACCATGCCGAAATGCAGAACATCGTGGTGCAGATGAAAGACGAACTGGAACAGATTAAGGAACAAGTGTTGAACGTAATGTAAAAAAGAATATGGCAGGCAAACTTATTATTTTTTCAGCCCCTTCCGGCTCTGGTAAATCTACCATTATCAATTACTTGCTGACACAGAACCTGAATCTGTCCTTCTCCATCTCTGCCACCAGCCGCGCACCCCGTGGCACAGAGCAGAACGGAGTGGAATACTTCTTCCTGACACCAGAGGAATTCAAGCAGCGTATCGCCAACGATGAGTTTCTGGAATACGAAGAAGTGTACAAGGACCGTTTCTATGGCACACTGAAAGCACAGGTAGAAAAACAGCTGGCAGCCGGACAGAATGTAATTTTCGATGTCGACGTAGTAGGCGGATGCAATATCAAGAAATTCTATGGCGACCGCGCACTGTCTGTATTTATCCAGCCGCCTTCACTCGAAGAGCTCCGCAAGCGACTGACCGGTCGTGGGACCGACGCACCCGAAGTAATCGAAAGCCGCCTGGCAAAAGCTACCTTCGAGCTGAGCTATGCCGAAAAATTCGATGTAGTGATTGTCAACGACAATCTGGAAAAGGCTCAAGCAGAAGCCTTGAAGACCATTCGTGATTTTATTCAACAATAAATTTGCTGATATGCCTAAAGACCCAAAGAAAATCATGTTCATGATGACCATACTTTGTATCGTCATCGGGCTGGCAGCCATTGCCGTAGGGGTGGTGGCCGTAGCAAAAGAAGAATACATCATTGCCGTAGCCATGCTGCTGGTAGCTGCCTGGCAGATACTCAACTACAGACAATGGAAGAAAAGCCTCAAATAAAAACCGGACTTTTCGGAGGTTCCTTCAACCCTATCCATACAGGCCATCTGGCACTTGCCAACTACCTGTGTGAATATGGGGGACTGGAGGAGGTATGGTTTTTAGTCACTCCTCAGAACCCGTTTAAACAGAATGAGACATTGCTCGACGACCATCTGCGGCTGAAAATGGTAGAAGCTGCCGTGGCAGGATACCCCCGTTTCCGCGCATCCGACTTTGAGTTCCAGCTTCCACGTCCCTCATATACTATCCATACCCTTGATAAACTGGCCGAGTGTTATCCTGACCGGGAGTTTCACCTGATTATCGGTGCCGACAACTGGCAGGCTTTCGACCGCTGGCGGTCGCCCGAAGAAATCATCCGCCGCCACCACATTCTGGTCTATCCGCGCCAGGGTTATCCCTTGGAGGATACAACCAGTCTGCCTCCTCATGTCAGAGTCGTACAAACTCCCCTCATCGAAATCAGTTCAACCTTTATCCGCAAAGGCATCCGGGAAGGAAAAGACCTGCGCTATTTCCTGCATCCGGAAGTATTCAGAATTATTCAGGAAAAAGGATTGTACCGGTAATCATTTCTTTTTGTGCAACACCACCAACACCACCTCGCTCGGTGTAAACAAGCGCACATCCTTGCGGGAGGTACCCAGGCCATTGGTAATAATAACCGGAATACCCGCCCTGTTATACTTCAACCCTGTCAGGAAACGGTTGCCGTATTTGGAAAAATGCGCCGGCGTCCATCGGCGGAACAAACTGACTTGTCCCCCGTGCGTATGTCCGGCCAGTGCCAAATCGGTGTGCGCCACATTTACATCCTCCACATAATCGGGTGTATGCACCAACATCAGTACGAAATCTTCTTCCCGCAATGCCAAAGTGGGCGATACCCCGTTCCGTTTCAAGTCAAACGGGTTACGAATGCCGCACAGCAAAATGTACTCCTTTCCTCTCCACAAGGTATCCACCTTGTGCTCCAGTAAGTGTACCCCAGTTTCCTGCATGACCTTCCGTGCCAGCGAGTCAGCCTGCCCACGCTCGTGGTTTCCCATCACGGCATACGTTCCGCAGGGTGTTTCCACTGTCTTCAGCGCCTGAAAAAGTTGCGTCACATCCCCTCCGTTGCGTCCCCGATAGTCACCTCCCAGGAGCAACACATCCGCATCCAGCGAACGAAGTGCCTGGCACATACCCGGTAAACGACGGGCGGTAAACCGACTCTCGTAATGAAAATCGGAAGCAAAAGCCACACGGAAACCATCGAAAGAATCGGGCAACTGGGCACTGTAGAAATCATAGCGTTTTACACGCCCCACGCCTTTATATTTGGAAAAAGAAGCCGTAGCACAAGAAGAAAGCAGGCCACATAGCACCACCAGGCAACCTGCCAGCAAGTTCAATCGTTTCATCATTTTAAAATACATATAACTATCCGGTCGTGACAAAGGTCGTAAAAAAATGCCTAACTTTGCCGGACGAAAAACTAAAAATCAATCCACAATGACAAACGTCAAAACCAATTCCATAAAAGCCTGGCTGTTGGCTGCCCGCCCCAAGACGCTGACCGGTGCTGCCATTCCCGTCATGCTGGGCTGTGCGCTGGCCTTTATTTACGGCCACTTTCAATTAACGCCTGCCCTGCTTTGCTTTCTGTTTGCGTTTCTGATGCAAATTGACGCCAACTTTATCAACGACTTGTTTGATTTTCTGAAAGGCAGCGACCGCGAAGACCGGCTGGGACCGGAACGCGCCTGTGCACAAGGATGGATCAGCGCCAAGGCCATGAAAGCCGGAATTGCCTGTACCACCCTGTTAGCAGGAATCACCGGACTTTGCCTGCTTTACTACGGAGGACTGGAAATGATTCCAGTTGGTATTGCCTGCATGATTTTTGCCTTCCTCTACACTGCCGGACCGTATCCGCTGGCTTATCACGGATGGGGCGACTTGCTGGTACTTGTTTTCTTTGGCTTCGTACCCGTGGGATGTACCTATTACGTCATGGCGCACGACTGGAACATGTCTGTTACTATGGCTTCACTGGCCTGCGGCCTCATCATCGACACCCTGCTGATGATTAATAACTTCCGCGACCGTGAACAGGATGCTATCAGCGGCAAGAAAACCATTGTGGTACGCCTGGGTGCCAAAGCCGGACTGATTCTTTACTTTCTGTTAGGACTGGCGGCTTGCTGGTGCTGCTTCTACTTCCTGGAAATCGGGAAAATCTATGCCGTACTGCTCCCCCAACTGTACCTGATTCCACACATCCTGACCACCCAGCACATGGCCCGTATCTACCGCGGAAAAGCCCTGAACGGAATCTTGGGAGAAACCTCCCGCAACATGCTTATTTTTGGATTATTACTCACCCTTGGATTGATTCTTTAATATGATTCGAAAGGTACGCAAAGAAGATACACCGGCCATCACTGCCATCTACAATCATTACATCGCCCACACTACCATCACCTTTGAACTGGAACCGGTGAGCGAAGAGGAAATGTGGACACGTATCCAGCACATCAGTGAGAAGTATCCGTACTTTGTATATGAGACGGAAGGGCAGATTGCCGGCTACTGCTACGTGCACGGATGGAAAGAAAAGGCTGCTTACAACCAGAGTGCAGAAACCACCATCTACCTGGCTCCTTCGCATACCGGGAAAGGTATCGGAAAAGAACTGATGCTACACTTAATAGAAGAATGCCGCCGCTACGGACTGCATGCCCTGATAGCTTGTATCACGGAAGGTAACGAGGCCAGCTACGCCTTGCATGAAAAGGTAGGGTTTGAAAAGGTATCTTATTTCCGGGAAGTAGGCCGTAAATTCGGGAAGTGGTTAGGAATCGTAGATTATGAACTGATTCTATAAGAGAGTATAGTATTATAAAAACAGACAGGGCGATACCTTTATTTCTCAGGTATCGCCCTGTCTGTTTCTCGCTTTACCATGACAATGTAGTCACATATTGCGGAACAACCTGCACTGAATCGATCCGGACTACTGAACCTTTGGAAAAATCAGGAACAGCTTCTCCCGGCAAATCAGACAGGAAAGGTGCATTTTTCCGCAACGGACGAATGTAAAAACTCAGTTCCTCATCAGTCAGTTCTTGCTGGAAACGTTTCAGACTAATCTGCCAGGGGGCTCCATAATAAAAGTGATCCAGCACCAGCTCACCCTTCAAGAAAGCCATGGCCACGTCGCCTGTATAATCCAGCTGCAAGAAGTAATCATTTACCTGAGGATATTCCTTTCCGGAAAAACGAACTGCCAGCCGACGGCTTCCAACCTTACGGAAGGTATATTCGGGCTGTACGGAAGGAACTTCTTTCATCTGTTCCTTAAAGCCTTTTGCCGAAGGATATTCTACATAACGGAACACCGGATCTCCCATATTCAGCAACCGTACTCTTCCTGCTTCCGGCAGCACCATGGAAGAAGTAATCAGCAACTTACCGTCGACCTTACAAGCATTCAAAGCCTGTTCGCGAGTCAGCGTGGTTACTTTAAATCGTTTTCCACTGGATGTCTTCACCGTAAACGTACTTTTTAAGCCTGCTTCCGGAGTATAACAATGTTTTCCGGCTACCGTAGTCTTGTCAAACACAAATTCCGGACGAATACCTCCCGGCACAAAGAAAAAGTAATGGTCCATCCCCTTGTCATCCAGTTTCAGCAATAACTGGGCGGTGGCATACTTCAACAAGGCATCCTCCATCTGAAAATTAAACGGCAGAATCAGGCTCTCATCTTTCGGCAGAGTAAACGTACCTTGCGAAGGAATACGAAGTGTCTCATCCGCAAACTTCAGCCGTAAGCACAAATCTTTCTGGTCTACCCGAGCAGTATCGTGGTCTTGAAAGTTCACCATAAACACGAAACCCGATTTTCCTCTTACCCGCGCTGCATATCGCAACGTTTCCCGGTTATCCGGAGTCATTTGTTCATATCCCTTCGGAAGCACCGTTTCCATCGGTGCCAACTGACTGGAGAAATCGTTCAGGAACAAATGCAACAGGCGCAACGCACGATAAGAACCATGTTCCAAACCAAATTCTCCCAAGGGAGCCTGAAAATCATACGATATCTTAGGCATTCCCATCGGTTCATCGCTGAAAAAGGCCGTAGGTCCCATTTTCGGAGTAGAACCTCCATGATACATATAATACCCGATGCCATTGGCACCGCTCCCCAGCGTACGCACCATCAACGCCTCTGCGGCCTTAGCCGTGACAATAGGGCGACGGGTATAAATCATCTGAATGCCGACTCCCATTTCTGCACAGAAGGAAGGATATTTCTCGGTGTCATAACGCACCGGTGCATAATCGGGATTCTTCTGAATATCCTTGAACATGCAAAAAGGAGACATACCCGGTTTGGCCCAGAAAGGATACGTATAGGCAGCCGTCACAGGAATGGCTTCCTCTCCGATTACAGCTGCATTGCCCCATCCGGTAGCTGTGTACAAAGGTGTCTGGATTCCAGCTTCTTCGGCCATCTTTTTCAGTGTTTTCATGTGCAGATCACCCAAATCGGCCGTCGTGATTTTCTTGTCCTGTACACTCACTCCTATCATCGTAATATTGGCATCATAAGTGGCCGACGTCATGTCCTTCGGTTCGCCCGGATACGTAATTCCCCAAGGAGCCGCCGAATGCTGGTGTTCATTTTCTATCTGCGTTCCGATAATCGTTCCACCGTCTTTATAATACAATCCTTCCAACTGTCGGCCAATCTCTTCATAAAGCCGTTTTACATACTTCAGGTAGTTCGCATCGTTCGAACGAATTTCCAAGGGCTTGGCAAACAACCAGTCGGGAAGTCCTCCGTTTCGTATTTCCCCATGACAGAAAGGGCCTATTCGTACCACCGTCCACATATTATGTTTCTGACACAATGATAAAAACTTACGAAGATTCCGGTTCCCTTCCCAATTAAATACGCCTTCCCTTTCTTCATGGATACTCCAGAATACATACGTAGGAATCACCGTTACTCCTCCTGCCTTCATTTTCAGGATTTCTTCTTCCCACTGGCATTCCGGATAACGGCTATAATGGAACTCTCCCATTACTGGAATTACCGGCTTTCCCCCAACCGACATATAATAGCTGTTTACCTCAATACGCTCACCGGAAGGATTACTCCCTCCCAGCTTCAGGTGCCCACTATAAATTGTCTTTTCCTTGACAGGCATATCCAGTTCATACACCTGCTGTGCCATAGCCAGCACTCCAGCCATCATACATATGATTGTTCCCGTAAATCGATTCATTGTTTTTCCTAGTTAAAGTAAAAAATGAGATACAACATCTCCAATTCAAAAGTACCGCCTCAAAATACACGAAAAAATGGAATCTTTTACGGAATACATGTAATTTTTTGCGACCTTACTATCCCGTTTCAACAAGATACACGAAAAGTTTTTATATCCTTCCCCAAACGCAAGTACATTTCAAACGGAACGTAAGTACATTTTACCTGAAACACAAGTACGTTTAAGTACAAACGTAAAGGCGTTTACCTCCAAACGTACTTGCGTTTTTCCAATTACGTCCGGGAAAATCATATAACACTAACAATCAAGAAATTACAGACCAATTCACATTTTTCTTACGAAGCTCTTTCAACTGTTGCCAGATAATTTGATTTTCCGGTTTCATGCCTTCGGGGTCGTCATCCAGCAGGCATTCAGCTATTTCACGGACATACTGCAACAACTGGCCGTCTTTGGCAATGTCGGCAATTTTCAAATCGAAGGCTACCCCGCTCTGCTGGGTACCTTCCAAATCGCCGGGGCCACGTAGCTTCAGGTCGGCTTCGGCAATTTCAAAACCGTCATTGGTCTGCACCATGATTTCAATGCGTTTGCGGGTTTCTTCCGTCAACTTATATCCGGTCACTAAAATACAATAGGACTGGTCGGCACCACGACCTACTCGCCCACGTAACTGATGGAGCTGGGAAAGTCCGAAACGTTCGGCATTCTCAATAGCCATCACTGAGGCATTGGGCACATTCACGCCGACTTCTATCACGGTAGTAGCCACCATAATCTGGGTTTCGTTGGCCAAGAAACGCTGCATTTCTTCCTCTTTCTCGGCCGGTTTCATCTTACCGTGCACCTTGCTGACCTTATACTCAGGAAACTCCTCGCAGATGTGCATGTACCCCTCTTCCAGGTTTTTGATATCCATCTTTTCGCTCTCCTGTATCAACGGATACACGATGTATACCTGACGTCCTTCCTGAATCTGTTTCCGCATGAATTCGTACATGCTTTTCCGACGGTTGTCAAACTGATGAATGGTCTGAATAGGCTTTCTGCCGGGAGGCAACTCATCAATGACCGACACATCCAAATCGCCATACAAAGTCATGGCCAGCGTACGGGGAATCGGAGTGGCCGTCATAACCAATACATGAGGAGGACGGGTGTTCTTAGCCCACAACTTGGCCCGCTGGGCTACTCCAAAACGGTGTTGTTCGTCAATCACCACCAGCCCCAAAGAAGAGAAGTTGACGGTGTCTTCAATCACGGCATGCGTACCAATCAAGATATGCACATCCCCTGTTAATAAGTCGCGGAGAATCGTTTCACGGCGTTTACCTTTCACGTTGCCGGTCAACAGTTCCACCCGCACGGGCATCCCATTCAGAAAGCGACGGATGGTTTCATAATGCTGTGTGGCAAGAATTTCCGTCGGAGCCATCATACAGGCCTGGAATCCGTTATCCAAGGCTATCAGCATGGTCATCAGGGCTACTAATGTTTTTCCACTGCCCACATCGCCCTGCAACAGACGGTTCATCTGTCGTCCGCTGCCCATATCACGACGCATTTCCTTGATTACACGTTTCTGTGCCCCTGTCAACTGGAAAGGCAGGTGATGCGCATAAAAGGTATTAAAAATCTCACCCACCCGTTCAAATACCAATCCACGGAATTTGTTACGACGTTCTTTGGTATAACGGAGAATATTGAGCTGTACGTAAAACAGTTCCTCAAATTTCAAGCGATACTGTGCCTTGCGAAGAAGTTCCGGATTCTGCGGGAAATGAATATTATACAACGCATCGGTCAGGGGCATCAGCTGGTGTGCCGCGATTAAAGAGGGACTCAGCGTTTCTTCAAAACTCTCCTTCTGCAAGGCCTGAAAAAGATTTTTCATCAGCTTTTCCAGCGCATGAGAATTCAGGCTGGTACGCTTCATCTTTTCCGTAGTGTTGTAATAAGGCTGAAGCCCCATGGTGGAAAGAGTCAGTTCCTGTGCCGGGTCAATATCAGGATGGGCCACATTGATACGTCCGTTGAAAACCGTGGGCTTGCCGAATACAATGTATTCTTCGTTGGCCTTATATTTTCCGGTGATATACTTCAATCCTTGAAACCACACTAAGTCCACCACTCCCGTGCCATCGGTAAAATGTCCCACCAACCGGCGCTGACGACCTTCTCCGAACATTTCAAAACTCAGAATCCGTCCGCGCAACTGGATGTAAGGCATGTTGCCGTCTATCTCATGGATGTAATACAGACGACTACGGTCCACATACTTGTATGGGAAATAATACAACAGGTCGCGTAAGGAATAGATATTTAATTCCTTATTCAGTATGGCCGCCCGCTGCGGCCCTACTCCTGGCAAATATTTCACATCGCGTGTGGATAAGTCAAACATTAGTCGTCAATAAGAGATTCTGCTACTTTCAAGTCAAAGGGCGTGGTGAGTTTGATGTTCTCCCGGTTACCGGAAACAAGATGTACCGGCCGTCCCAATGCTTCCACCACCGAAGCATCGTCGGTAAAGAAGGGCTTGTAGTCCTGGGCATAGGCTCGTTTCAACAACTCCACAGTGAAGACTTGAGGAGTCTGCACCAGCTTGTAATCATTGCGTGATACCGTCTCACTTCCTCCTTCAGGCAACAAATGACGGACTGTTTCCACTACATCTGTTACCGGAACCACAGCCTGCAAAGTGGCTGCCTGCGCATAACAATTCGCAATGACTTCGGCAGAAACGAAAGGACGTACCCCGTCGTGCACACCGACCACACCGTCTTCTTCCACCAGTGCCAGTCCGTTCTTTACGGAATGGAAACGGGTTTCTCCACCTGCCGCAATACGGTGAGGCAACGTAAAGCCATATTCAGCACAAAGGTGCTCCCAGTAGGAACGCTGTTCCACCGGAAGCACCACAATCAGTTCAATGTTCGGGTCACAGGCATAAAAAGTCTCCAGCGTACGCATCAATACCGGTTTTCCTTTTACCGGAATGAATTGTTTGGGAATCTCTCCCCCCATACGCAGGCCTTTTCCTCCCGCTACCACTATCACATATTTCTTCATTAAGCCAACAACATTCCTTTTTTCACTTCGAGTGCTTTTTCTGCTCCTGCAAATTTCTCCAGGATAGTAAAGCCAAAGGCAGGTGCAGCACCCGGACCTTTACCCAAAATGAAGTTGTCGACTACTTCTACCATATTTCCTGTATATTCTGCTCCTTCCAGGAACTTGTCGAAGCCCGGATAGCAAGTAGCTTTCTTGCCTTTCAGCAAACCGCGCTTACCATATACCATCGGAGCAGCACAAATGGCAGCCAACGGTTTTCCGGCAGCTGCAAAGCTCATAATCAGTTTGTCCAGTCCGGCATGTGCATCCAGGTTAGTAGCCCCCGGCAGTCCACCAGGAAGAACAATCATTTCCACATCTTCCTCCTTCAGTTCTTCGAACAACAAATCAGCCACAATGGGTACCTGATGAGAACTGATGACCGTCTTGTTTCCAGTGACAGACACTGTTTTTACGTTCAATCCGCCTCTGCGCATAATATCCAACGGAAACATGGCTTCCATTTCCTCGAAACCTTCAGCCAAAAAGATACAAACTGCTTTCATAAATCTACTATTTAGAATTAAAAGTTTTATTTCAACTTAAAGTAGTACGTAATGGTACCACTCTGATTATTTACCCCATCCACCGCATTAAAACGTGCTTTTCGAGCTGCCTCTTCCGCCGCTCTTCGCAACGCCGGATTCACTGTGTTCGTCCGTTTGTTAATGCTGGTACTGATGACCTGTCCGGCTGGATTCACCACAATAGTTACAACCACACGTCCTTCATCCTGCACATTGTAGACAGGTACAGGAAGTTTTCCACTTCCCAAAGTTCGCCCATTCAGGTCGAATGTGCCATAACCACCTACACCGCTCGTTTTTCCCGTAGAAGAGTTACCCGTAGGACTACCCTGCAGTCCGGTTCCGGTGGTATTTCCCTTGCTTCCCATCTGAGAACCTTTTCCAAATGCCCCGGCAATAGCGTTAGCCGCAGCCTGAGCCGCCGCTTTTTCTGCTTCCGCCCGTTTCTCAGCCTCTGTTTTCTCCTTTGGCTTTTCCACCTTCTGCGTTTCTGTCTTTACCGGTGTCTTTTTAGGTTGTTCCTTCTTCGTCTCTGTTTTAGGCTTTTCTTTCTTCACCTGCAAAGAAGGTTCATCCTGCTGCGTAATCATGGGCTGTTCCACCTCTGGCTCCGCTGCAGCTTCCGGTGCAGAAGAAGGAGCTTCCGACGGCATGACATCCACCTCGGTCATCGTATAAGGGTCGGCATCACCTGCAGCCAGTTCCGTATTGCCCAGCATAACGGGCACACCGCCTTCCTCCTGTTCTGCCGGAACGGTCAGCTTCAGAAGAAACAGCAACAGCAGCACCAGCACATGCAAAGCCACCGTACATACAATTCCGATTACCTTATTTTTTTTCAACGTTACTCTGTTTTAGTTTTTATCCGGACGGCGAGTCGCCAGAACCATCTTAAAATGATTCTCGTTCGCAATATTCAGCACCCGCACGATTTCCCGATAAGGAATCGATTCATCGGCATACAATGCCACATACATTTCCGGTTCTTTCCGAGCACATTCCTGAAGAAATGCAGCCACCTCATCAATAGCCAGCGGCATTTCATCTTCATTGCCAAAAGCACCGTAATAATTTAAATCCTTGTCTATAATCACCCGTGCCATAGGTTTGGCCGAAGTCTGCTCCGAACCTTGCGGCAGAAGCACCTTGATGGCATTCGGCGATACCATGGTAGAAGTAATCATAAAAAATATCAGCAGCAAGAATATCAAGTCGGTCATAGACGACATGCTGAAGCTGGGTGATATTTTCTGTCTTCTCTTTAAAGCCATACGCGATTATTTTTCAGTCGGTTCATTCAGCAAGTCCATGAAAGCCAGCGTACGTGCTTCCATCTGACTTACTACCTTATCTACACGATACACCAGATGATTATAAGCAAACATCGTAGCAATACCCACTACCAGTCCGCCCACTGTAGTAATCATGGCCTCATAAATACCACTTGACAAAAGAGTAATATCAATATTGTTTCCAGCATTAGCCATATTCCAAAAGGCACGTACCATACCGGTTACCGTACCCAAGAATCCCAACATCGGTGCCCCACTTGAAATGGTAGCCATAATAGACAAACCATTTTCCAGCTTGGCCACTTCGATGTTTCCGGTATTTTCAATGGCAGCCTGCACATCGGCAACCGGACGTCCCATACGAGTAATACCTTTCTCAATCATACGTGCAGAAGGAGTGTTCGTAATGCGGCAATAGTTGATAGCCGATTTGATTTCTCCCGATTTGATATAATCACGGATACGGTCCATAAACAAAGGATCATCCTTTCCAGCCTTGCGGATAGCCACCGCACGTTCAAAGAAAATATAGAAAGCAATTACCGACATCAAAGCCAGTACAATCATAATCCAGCCTCCTTTGCAGGCCATGTCCCAAAGATTCATCTGCGGTTCACCCGAAGCAACCGGAGTCAACACCGGATTTGCTCCGGCCATTGTATCGGCTACAGCTTGTGCGGCAGCCAGTAAAGTTAATGTCATCATAATTTAACGAAGGCAATTTTTATATTCTTCAATGGTTTTCTTTAATCCTAAATAAAGTGCGTCACAAATCAGTGCGTGACCAATAGAAACTTCATCCAGCCAAGGGATATTATCATGGAAATACTTCAAGTTCACCAGACTCAAATCGTGTCCGGCATTCAATCCCATTCCCAGTTTATGTACTCTCTCAGCCGCTTCGATAAAAGGAGCCACGGCTGCTTCCGGGTTCTTAGGATAAAGTGAGGCATAAGGTTCCGTATACAGTTCCACACGGTCGGCTCCTGTCTTGGCTGCATACTCAATCAGTTCCAGATCGGTACCTACAAAAATAGAAGTACGTATACCCGCTTCACCGAACGTATCCATCAATTCTGTCAGGAAAGCCTGATGCGTCTTGGTGTCCCATCCACAATTCGAAGTAATCTGGTCAGGAGCATCCGGTACCAAAGTCACTTGCGTAGGTTTTACTCTCAGCACCAGGTCGATAAACTCTTTTGAAGGATATCCTTCAATATTGAATTCAGTTTTCAACACCGGGCGCAAGGCATATACATCCGCATACCGGATATGACGTTCATCCGGACGCGGATGAACCGTGATACCTTCCGCCCCGAACTGCTCGCAGTCCAGTGCTACTTTCTCTACATCAGGGTTATTCCCACCTCGTGCATTACGAAGCGTAGCCACCTTATTTATATTCACACTTAATTTAGTCATATTTCATGAATTTCGTTATCTTTGCATCAACAACGTGCAAAGTTAGCAGGTTTTACGAGAAACTTGACATGTTTATTCTTAAAAAGATTGATAAAAAAGACACATTCTATGCAGCGGAAGATGAAGTTCGCCCTCTTTGGAAATACGTATCAGGAGCATAAATCGGCTCATGTAACCCATCTGCTGGAAATCCTCCGGCGCAAGGAGGCGCACATTTGTATCCATCGTGAGTTTTATGAGTTCCTTCGCCTGCACACAAACGCAGATTTAACCAATTTAGAAATCTTCAACGGACATGATTTTACAGCTGACATGGCACTTAGTGTGGGAGGAGACGGTACGTTCCTGAAAACAGCCAGCTTAGTTGGTAACAAAGAAATTCCCATACTGGGTATCAATACCGGACGTTTGGGATTCCTGGCCGATATTTCACCCGACCAGATGGAGGAAACCTTCGACGAGATTTATCAGGGAATGTATCTGGCAGAACCACGAAGGGTACTGAAACTTACCTGCAATGGTCAGGTGCTGAAAGGTTATCCTTACGGACTGAATGAAATCGCCATTCTGAAACGCGACAGTTCTTCCATGATTACCATCCGTGCCTATATCAACGGTGAACTGTTGAATGTGTATCAGGCAGACGGACTGATTGTGGCCACCCCTACCGGCTCTACAGGATACTCCCTCAGTGTAGGCGGTCCGATTTTAGTACCTCAGAGCGGTACCATCAGCCTGACTCCTGTAGCTCCACACAGCTTAAACGTACGCCCCATTGTCATTCGCGATGAGTGGGAAGTCACATTGGAAGTAGAAAGCCGCAGTCATAATTTTCTGATTGCCATTGACGGACGGAGTGAAACCTTCCGTGAAGGTACCCGACTCACTATCCGGAGGGGAGAATACTTCATCCGTATTGTCAAGCGCTGCCACCACTCGTTCTTCAACACCTTACGTGAGAAAATGATGTGGGGAGCCGATTCGCGTAACTAACTATCCATTATACAAATACACAAAAAGCCGGAGCAACAAGTTGAACGCTCCGGCTTTTTGTGTATATATACTTTACAGTATCCTATTTGGAAAGCTGCACATCATAGCTTTTTCCTTCACGGCAAGTAAACTGCAATACGGTATGTTTCTTATCCGATTCCAGCACTTTCACAGCAGGATGAGATGCCACATTCCATTTCCCCTTCAAAGTAATGGTCACCGGAATCTCCTTACTCTCGTCATCAATCCACGGACGAGAATAAATACTGCGTTCAATACGTTTTCCATTCTCATCAAAAGCCTCATCACTCGGACCGCGATAGAAGGCCATATCCGGTTGTGCCACGGTCAACACCAGTTTTTTCTTGTCCACCTGCTTTACCATAGCCAGACAAGAAGTATCCGCCTTCTCAATGAAATCACCTGGCAAAGCCTTCTGTGGAGTTTCAAAAAGCACGTATGAAGTCAAGTGTTCTGCGCTGGAAGTCACGATATGCGCATTCCGGTCTTTCTGCAACACCTGATAAGTCGGCTGTTTAGCAAACTGTGTCAAACCCTGCTCATCAGTCTGCGGCAACACCGCATATTCATACGAAGCCCCTTGAGGTGCTTTCCCATGATTGAACACCAAAGACACCCAATCACCGGAAGTCGGTTTTACACTACGTTCACCTACTGTTACCTGAGGGAAATTCTTTTCAAACTGTACATTGCCCGGTACATAATACCCTACTCCATTAGGAGCCAGATACGTATGTCCGTTATCCTTCCAGTTGTCCCAATATGCTTTTTCTTCCGGCGTAATGGCAGCCAGCTGGAATACAGTGGTTTCTGTAGGATAGTCCTGATTGACATTCTCAATGTCAGAGCCAAGGGCTACGATGATATTTCCAAAGAAATGATACGAAATACGCGCACGGTGCGAGCCATTGTACTTATCATGTTCATGCAACTTCATACCAAAATTACCATTCTCACGTTCTTGAGAAAGTCCTCCGGCAAACGACTCATCAGAATACAGCATTTCTTCCATTCCGGAAAAAGCATCCACATTCAGCACTTTCGCACGCAACTGGTCAAAAGGCAGATGAATGGAAGTAGCACCCGGAATCCGGTTCCAGTCGAATCCATTTTCCTGCCAGCCACTCGTTGTAAAGGTTACTCTTTCTCCCGGCTGAGCAGTCAGCACCTGCATGCTGCCATAACCCAAGTATCGTCCGTAGAAATTGGCATCCAGGTAATGCTCGGCATCCCATAAGTAACGTGAATGACCACGTACCACTGCCGCCCAATTGTTACGCCGCTGTACAGACACACAACCATATCCCAATGCTAAATTTCCCTGCGGGTCTTTTTCAGGAGTAAATCCTGCTTTCAGCAACTTTTTCTCCAATTTGCGTTCCAACCCAGCTGGTGCCTGCGGCAAATAATCGGGTTCATTGACACCCGGTTTTGCCGGTTCTCTTACCAGACGCAGATACGCAGCGGCCATATCGGCATCATACTTTTCTTTTCCGTCAGGTGTTCCTGAGATAGCCATCATGGCATACTGTACCGGAATCAGTTTCCCTTTTCCATTGGGATGACGTCCCGACATTGACAGCGGGAACTGTTGCTGGTTACAATAGAAACGCATGGTCAGCAACACATCTTTTACAGTCTGATGAGCCAGTTCTGATACGGCAAATGTCGTTCCACTCATCAGATAAATCATGTTAGTTGCCCCATCCAGACCTCCAACCGCATACGCAGGATAGTTATTACGGTGATGAAAGGCAGCCCCGTCACTCTTGAAGGCCCCCGCCAACCCCGGAGCCGGACGGCATCCGTAGTCAATCCAGCGTGAGAAAGCACGCAAGTAACGAAGTTTTTCCGGCGTATCCTCCATCATCAGAATGCTGGCAATGCGCCCGGAAGTCTGCGTATTAAAGGAATCCATGTCAATACCGTTTCCGGTCGGCTTTGGATATACCTCATTCGTAATGGCATACCAGCGCATGGTAGCTTCCGCTTCTGCCAAGCGATTTTCTTCACGGAGCACATCCTTCATCAGGAAATAAGAAAGATACAAACTGCGTACGCTATATCCATAATGATGTATGTTTCCCCAGCAACTTCCGTAAGCTACTCCCTGATCGGTAATATGATCGTACATAGCCATGAATTTCTGACGTATTTCCTTTTTCACCTGCATATCCTGTGCATTGTGGTACGCCATAGCAATGGTTTTCATCAGGTCAAAATAGGCTTTCATTTCCATGCCCAACTTCGTAAACATGTCCTTATCCCAATGGGGAATCATACGCTCGTATGCTTCCGACTGACGTACCATAAAAATAGGCAGTCCGCTTACTTTACCGTTTTTATATACAATCTTATAGGTATCGAACTTGCGACGGATATTATCAATCTGTTTTTGAGACAATTTACCCGGCGTATAAATCAAATCCCGGTAACGTTTTTCCATCAGGTGCATATCCTGAAGCTCTTTTTCTGAAACCGGCTTCAAAGGCAAATCCGATTTCCACAATGAATGCGGATAAATCACCAGCCAGTGATTAGTCGTTCCTTTATGTACAAAAGGTACTTGTACATCGGCAGCCTGCTGACGCGCATCTACCTTGCTGGCCGGAATCAGATGGTCGATGAAAAGCTCCCCTTCTATATCCGGTGCCAATATACGTAACTCATTCATACCTTCTTCCGGTGTACCTTCCATATCGCGTTCATAGCAAACCCACGCCGCACGCCATCCTGTAAAATTAATACCGAAGGGAAAAGAAGTACACACCTTTCCATCCTTCAAGAATTGAAAGGTTATTTTCTTATCCACTGCCTTCTCGTTATACACCCATACAATAAAAGCCGACAGATACGTATCTTTTCCTGTCGGGTCTTTCGCTTCAAACTTCAAATCCTTTTTCAGGGAAAGGACTGCTCCCGGTTTATACGTCCAACGCAGGGAACGACCTCCATCTTTATAGTGCTCATCACTAAGAGATAAAGTCGCCCCTGCGCTGGAAAGTTCCTGCGGTACTCCTTCTTCAAAAGAGAGTAATCGCTCATGCTTTACGACCTGTGCTGTCAGTTCACCAGAAATCGCAAAGAAACTTAATACAGATGCTAGATTAATAAAAAATTTTCCTTTCATTTGCATCGTTCTATATAAAATTTAAGTATCGATGCAAAGATAGTATTTTTTATCATTTAATTATTGTCCTTCTGACGGATTTCTACACGGCGAATTTTTCCACTGATGGTTTTCGGCAATTCATCCACAAACTCAATGACACGTGGATATTTATAAGGAGCTGTCACCCGTTTCACGTGATCCTGCAATTCTTTTATCAGTTCCGGTCCGGCCTTCTGCTTGTAGTCTTTTGCCAACACGATAGTGGCTTTTACCACCTGACCGCGGATTTCATCGGGGACACCGGTAATGGCACACTCCACAACCGCCGGATGCGTCATCAAGGCACTTTCCACTTCAAACGGGCCGATACGGTAACCGGAGCTCTTGATGACATCATCGGCACGTCCTACGAACCAGTAATAACCGTCTTCGTCACGCCAAGCCACATCGCCCGTATAATAGATACCATCATGCCAAGCCTCACGGGTAAGTTCTGCATCACGATAATACTCCTTGAACAAGCCAAGCGGTTTACCTTTATCCGTACGTACCACAATCTGTCCCTGTTCTCCATCTTCCGCCGAACGGCCGTCAGGCTTCAACAAGTCTATGTCATACTGCGGATTAGGCACACCCATACTTCCCGGTTTCGGCTCCATCCACGGGAAAGTAGCCAGTGTCAATGCCGTTTCCGTCTGTCCGAATCCTTCCATCAGACGAATGCCCGTAATACGTTTGAAAGTCTCATATACAGAATAGTTCAACGCCTCGCCCGCCGTCGTACAATATTCCAGTGAAGACAAATCATATTTTGACAAGTCTTCCCGAATCAGGAAACGATAAATCGTAGGAGGTGCACACAGCGAAGTAATGTGATAATCATGAATCTTTTGCAAAATATCTGCTGGGGTAAACTTCTCATGGTCGTATACAAAGATATTGGCACCAGCAATCATCTGTCCGTACAGCTTTCCCCATACAGCCTTTCCCCATCCGGTATCTGCAATGGTCAAGTGCAAACTATTTTCATGCAGATTGTGCCAGAAGCATCCGGTAGCAATATGTCCGAGCGGATAAGTAAAGTCGTGTGCCACCATCTTCGGTTCTCCGGTAGTTCCCGAAGTAAAGTACATCAGTGAAATATCCTCGTTGGTATTCACATGTTCCGGACGTACAAAAGGAGCGGCAGCTTCCATACCCTTATGGAAATCTTCAAAACCTTCCGGATATTCCGGACCGACACTCACCAGACGTTCTACCGTAGGAGAATCAGGCATAGCCGCCAAAATATGTTCTGTGATAACCGGTTCACCGGCAGCCACAATCATCTTGATACCGGCAGCCTGACAACGATACACAATATCCTTCTTTGTCAGCAAGTGTGTAGCCGGAATGACCACTGCTCCCAACTTGTGCAGGGCAATGATAGAGAACCAGAATTCATACCGGCGTTTCAAAATCAGCATGACCTTATCTCCATGTCCTATACCCAGGCTCTGGAAATAGGAGGCAGTCATATCGGTATATTTCTTCAAGTCCGCATACGTAAACTGTATATGTGCTCCTTTATCGTTTGTCCACAGCAACGCATTTTTATCGGGCTGTTCAGCCGCCCATGCATCTACCACATCATAACCGAAATTAAAATTTTCCGGCACCTTCACTTTAAAATTCGCAATGAAATCCTCTTGTGAGGTAAAGTGAGTTTGTTCAACAAATCTTTCTAACATATTTCTTTTCAAAATTAATTACTACATAACGATGGCGAGGAACTTCACCGCTTTTCCGTCGAGCGCCTTCATTCCGTGAGGCAGTGAAGAATCGAAATACAAACTGTCTCCCTGCTCCAGAATCAGATCTTTTCCGTTTATGCTCAACAGCATCCGGCCCTCAATCACCAGATTGAATTCCTGTCCGTAGTGCGTATTATAATAAATAGGTGTATCCTCCGGTTTAGGCTCTACCGTTACCAGGAAAGGATCGGCCTTGCGGTTGCGGAAACCTGAAGCCAGCGACTGGTATTTATATGCCTTCGTACGCTCCACCGAAATACCGGTTCCCCAGCGCGTCAGGAAATAAGCATTCATTTTAGGCTCTTCACCAAACATCAATACATCAAGTGGCACATTGCACTTCCGTCCTATCTGCTGTAACGTACTGACCGCAATGTCACACTCGCCCGACTCAATCTGCTGGTACTTATCCACCGGTAAACCACATTGTCCGGCCATATCCTCCACACTTAAATCCAGCGCATCGCGCAATCCGCGGATACGTTCTCCTATTTGTCTTATTTGTTCGTCCATAGTGCAATTTTTTAGTTATTCGCTCAAAATTACGAAAGATTATGAAAAACCAAGAAAAATATTTCGAACTTTGTAACCGAAAATTTTAAAACCATGATCAGACAGGATTACATCATACGCATGATTCAGGAAATATTTGCCGCAATAGCCAACCTGATTCTCCGCCGGAAGCACATCAGCAAGTCGGACTGGGGGGAATATGAAAGTACGGCACGGCAAGTGCTGGAGGTCACTCCCCAGCAGCTGGAAGAAATGGACGGCCAAACCATACTGGAAAAATACAGTCAGGAAAAAGATGGCATAGAGAAAACCGAATTAGCTGCCATGATGCTGCTGAAAATGGCGGAAGACACCGAAAACATCGTGCCTAAGGCCCGACTTCGTCAGGAAGGACTCTACCTGCTGAAATATGTGCAGGAACATGGAAATACCTATTCCCTACCCCGCAACCTGCTGATTCAGTTTTTGGAATCAAGGAACTAATGTTCACCGACGGAATAAAACGAACCTGCTAACCATGAATACACTGAAAATAGCCTATATCGGTATGGGATACCGGGGAAAGCAACTGCTTGCCCTGACCCGCCACATTCCTTACTTCCAGGTGACTGCCATTGCCGACCCGGAAGCCCGGGAAGCCGACTACGACGTGCCTTGCTACAACCAGGGAGGAGATGATTATCAAAGAATGATTGCCCTTCATGCCCCGCAACTGGTTTTCATTGCTTCTCCATGGCAATTGCACGTAACCCATGCCTTGTACTGCATACAACACGGCTGCCATGTGGCACTGGAAATCAAAGGAGGACTTTACCTGCATGAGTACCAACCGCTGATTGAAGCGGCAAAAGCCGGAAAGAAAAAAATCTTTCCACTGGAGAACACACTTTTTCGGCAGGAAATTCTGGCCATGCACAACCTGGTCCGTGCCGGTGAATTAGGTGAAGTGGTATACATGCGAGGAGGTTACCGTCACGACTTGCGCAATCTTCTATTGGACGACCAGGGTAATTTGGGCAACCGGAAAAAGACGGAAAGCATCTGGCGAAGCAAATTCTACCAGCAAGAAAATGGCGACCTTTATCCTACCCACGGACTGGCTCCTCTCTGCCTCATCGCTGGCATTCCCCGCAAAGACCGTTTTGTACGCCTGACCACCTTTTCTTCCAAACCTGCAGGCCTATACCAGCGTATCCGTGAATTAGGAGGAAATCCTCACGTGCCTGTCACGCAGGGAGATGTAACCGTCACCCAACTGGAGACAGCTTCCGGAACCTTGGTTTCTTTGACCCACGACACCACTCTTCCCCGCCCCAGAAGCCTGGACTTCGAAATACAAGGCACCAAAGGAATCTGGCAGGGAGAACAGCGACGCATTTACCTGGAAGGAAAAAGTCCGCACGAAACATGGGAGGCAGATACCACTTACCTGCAAAAATACGAACACCTCTATTGGCAACAATGGGGAGAAGAAGCGCTGCGCATCGACACGCACCATGAAGGCATGGACTACATCATGCTCAAAGCATTAGAAGCCGAAATGAAACAGGAGATACCCTACCCGGCCGATATACACGACCTGGCTCTTTGGACTTCGGTTACCCCTCTGTCCATACAATCCGTGGCAGAACAACGCACCGTACCGATGGAGTAAACCATTCCGGTTTATTCCAAATACAGATAATCGTAATGTACCAGCGGTTTCTGCCCGTGCTGTCCCACCATGGAAAGTGCTTCTGCCGAGTCGGCTGATACACGGCCCACTCCAATCTGCCGTCCCTGCTCGTCCATCACGCGCACGAGGTCATCTTTCTCAAAATCTCCCACAACCCGCGTCACTCCCACCGGAAGGATGCTGGTAGCCTTCACCCCTCTGACAGCCTCTACTGCCTGACGGTTCAGATGAAGTTCCCCTTTGGCAAAGCCTTCACTGTGCGCAATCCACTTCTTCATGCTCGACACTCCCTCCATGGCTGGAAGGAAACGGGTACAGACAGTCGTATCCGGATGACACAACAAATCCGACAGGATGTTCTCTTTCTTGCCATTGGCGATAATCACGGCAATTCCTTCATCTGCCACCTTGCGGGCAATGGTGCTTTTGGTAAGCATCCCTCCCCGTCCAAAGCCGGACTTTTCCGTCTGAATGTAATCCGACAAATCCTTTCCACGCTCCACCGTTCGTATCACAGAAGTACCCGGCTGCGAAGGTGAACCGTTGTAAATGCCGTCAATGTTACTAAGGATAATCAATGCCTGCATGTCCATCATCGAAGCAATCATACCCGATAGTTCATCATTGTCGGTAAACATCAGCTCGGTCACTGAAATCGTATCATTTTCGTTCACGATGGGAATCACTCCGTTCTCCAGCATCACCTTCATACAATTACGCTGGTTCAGGTAATGCCGACGGGTAGAAAAACTCTCCTTAGTCGTGAGTACCTGACCTACGGTAATGCCGTGCTCACGAAACAGTTCATAATAACGGTTTATCAACTTAGCCTGTCCCACTGCCGAAAAAAGTTGCCGCTGGTCCACACTGTCCAGTTTCCGCAAGGGTTTCAACTCGCTTCTTCCTGAAGCTACCGCTCCGGAAGACACCAGTACGATTTCCACTCCTGCTTTATGCAACTCGGCCACCTGGTCCACCAATGCTGACATGCGGGTTATATCCAGTGTGCCGTCACGGCGGGTCAGCACATTACTACCTATCTTTACCGTGATTCTTTTATACTGATACGTTTTGTTTTCCATGATTCACTCTCACTTTTGCACAGGGAACACCTGAAAAATCTTTCAAATACACATTATTTAATCATATTCAGTGGCAAATGTAATAAATACCGCACATAAACAAAACAATTTATCACAATTATATAAATACTCTCCTTCAGAACAGACCTTTCCTCTTCCCCGCAGATAAAAAAAACACAAAGCCCCAATCAAGAATTCCGAATTACATTTTCTATGTTTCCCTTGCCCAAAACCTATGTTTCCGCATCGGAAACCGTAAGTTTCCGTGTCGAAAAACCTACGGTTCCGCCATGCGAAACGTAAAAGAATTCGAAGAGTTTTATACAGATTTCACTGGGATTTCCGACTCATCATCGCATCCATTAGTCCACTTATCATCCGGTAGATTCCACATAGGCAAAAAAAATTCTCCTAAAAATTCGCTATCTTTGCACGGACTTTTAATACACGAAAAATGGTAAAAGCGATATTCTTTGATATTGATGGAACATTAGTTTCTTTCCAGACTCACACTGTGCCGGAGTCTACCCGTGAAGCCCTGCGACTTTTGAGAGAAAAAGGTATTAAGGTATTCATTGCTACCGGCCGTCCAAAGACATTGATGATGGATGCCGTGGGTGACCTGGATTTCGACGGTTATGTCACGCTGAACGGAGCACATTGCTTCACGGCAAATCATGAGGACATCTACAAGGGCTGTGTGCCGCAGGAAGACATTGAACGACTCATTCAGTACCAGCATGACCATCCGGAAATGCCGTTTGTTTTTGTACACGACAATACCTGGTTCCTGACACACGAGGATGAGGCTGTCAGAGAGATTGCCCGTCTGATTCAAATTGACATTCCTGAAATCCGTCCCATAGAAACTGCAAGAGAGAAGGAAATTCTGCAAATCATGGGATATTTCCCCGAAGAGAAAGACGAAGAAATATTTGGGAAGGTGCTGACTCATTGTGAACCCATGCGCTGGCATCCGCTCTTTGCCGACATAATTGCACGGGGAAACAGCAAAAGTCACGGTATCGACCAGATGTTGGCTTACTACGGCATTGACCTGAAAGATACCATGGCTTTCGGCGATGGCGGCAACGACATTCCGATGTTGAAACATGTAGGTATGGGAATTGCCATGGGAAACGCGGCTCCTCACATACAAGCTGCGGCCGATTATATCACCACCTCAGTGGATGAAGAGGGTATCATGCAGGCATTGAAACACTTCCATATCCTGTAACAGTCCAAATTCTCTAACCGTAACCCGTTACATTTCATAGGACAAACTACACAATACCTACAAATAGGTATTTATACATAGTCTAAATTACCCATATTTGGCGATTGCCCCACCCGGACAATCGCCTTAATTTTGCACACTGAAAATTAGTCCTGAACAAAAAAAATACGAGTTACAGTAAATGAGAAATTTATCTTTTTCGCGGGGAAGCGAAAATTTGAAATGGGGTGTACTTTTTATGTTATTGGGTGCTTGTGTCTTCTCTCTTTCTGCACAAGGCCGTTCACTACTATCTGGAAAGGTTCTTTCTTCGGACAAAAGTGTCATTGACTTCGCCACGGTGTACCTGAAAGGTACGCAATACGGCTGTACAACCAACGAAAAAGGCTTGTATCATCTGAAAGCACCCGCCGGGAAATATATACTGACCGTTTCTGCTATCGGATTTGAGACGGTAGAAAAAGAAGTGGAAATTCTGGCAGACGGACGTAGCAAGCAAAATGTAATCTTGAAGCCTTCAGTCACCGAGCTGGATGAAGTCGTAGTCGTTTCCAACGGAGTCGGACGTATCAAGCGCTCGGCCTTTAATGCCGTAGCTGTAGATACGCGTGAACTGCAGAATTCTACCAAAAACTTGAGTGAAGCGTTACAGAAACTTCCGGGAATGAAACTGCGCGAATCTGGAGGTGTGGGCTCGGACATGCAGCTGATGCTCGATGGCTTCAGCGGCAAGCATGTAAAAGTATTTATCGACGGGGTGCCACAGGAAGGGGCAGGAACAGCTTTCGACCTGAATAACATCCCGGTCAACTTTGCCGAGCGCATTGAGGTATATAAAGGTGTGGTACCCGTAGGGTTCGGTACCGATGCATTAGGTGGAGTTATCAACATTGTAACCAACAAACAGAAGCGCAACTGGTTTCTGGATGCGTCATACTCGTACGGCTCGTTCAACACGCATAAATCGTATGTAAACTTCGGGCAGAGTTTCAAAAACGGACTGACATACGAAATCAATGCGTATCAGAATTACTCTGACAATAATTACTATATCAACAACTGGGTGGAAGAGTTCAACCACGAAAACAATACGTCTGTCAGCGATGAAAATAACATACAGCGTGTAAAACGATTCAATGATACATTCCACAATGAAGCGGTCATCGGAAAAATCGGGATTACCGGAAAAAGCTGGGCCGACCGGCTGATGTTCAATGTGGCTTACTCGCATTTCTACAAAGAAATACAGAATGGAGTGTACCAGGAAATCGTATTCGGCGAGAAACATCGTCATGGCTATTCCATCGTTCCTTCGGTAGAATATCGCAAGCAGAATCTTTTCACCAAAGGACTGGACGTGACGGTTACGGCCAATTACAACCACAACCTGACGACAAACGTGGATACAGCAATGTACAAATACAACTGGCTGGGTGACCGTATCCCCAGATCGACTGCCGGCGAACAGAATCACCAGTTCAGTGAACAAATCAATACAAACTGGAATACCACACTTACTGCGGTATACCGACTGGGCAAAATGCATTCGTTTACATTTAATAATGTATTCAGTACTTTTCGTCGTACAGGACGAAGTCTGATTGAGAAAAATTCCGTACTGGAAGATTATGATGAACCTACCAAAAGCCGAAAGAATATTGCAGGATTATCTTATCGCCTGATGCCTTCTGAAAAATGGAATCTGTCAGTCTTCGGCAAGCACTACAACTCTTACAGTGAAGGAACGGTACAGCTGAGCGACAACAATGTAGGAAGTGATACGAGGGTGTCACAAAGTGTCAGCTCTTTCGGATATGGAGCCGCCGGAACCTATTTCTTAGGAAAAGCCATTCAGTTGAAACTCTCTTACGAAAAGGCACTGCGCATGCCCAGCACACAGGAACTGTTTGGTGACGGTGACCTTGAAGCGGGGAAGGCTGACTTGAAACCGGAACGTAGTGACAACGTAAACCTGAGTGCCAGCTACAACAAGCAGTTAGGCAAACACGGATTGTATGTGGAAGGAGGAATCATCTACCGTAATACCCAAGACTACATCAAACGTGACCTGTCGACCGTAGGAGGCACCAGCTACGGAAGTTACACCAATCATGGCCGGGTAGAGACAAAAGGTTTCAATGTGTCTTTGCGATACAGTTACAGCAACTGGTTCAATTTGGGAGGCACATTCAACAACCTTGACACCCGCGACAAGGAAAAGAAGCGGGCAGCAAGCAGCGGACAGAATGCACTGACGTACGGACAGCGCATCCCAAACATTCCTTACCAGTATGCAAACGTAGATATGAACTTTTACTGGCATAACCTGTTTGCGAAAGGGAATACCCTCACATTCGGATGGGATTGTTTCTACCAGCATGACTTCCCTTTGTATTGGGAAAACTTTGGTGACCCGTCTACCAAAATCCGGGTACCGCAGCAGATTTCGCATAACCTCTCCTTGGGATACAGTATCCGAAACGGACGTTACAACATTTCTTTCGAATGCCGGAATCTCACCGATGAGAAACTGTATGACAACTTTAGTCTGCAAAAAGCCGGACGGGCATTTTATGGAAAATTCCGAGTGTATTTTGGAAAGTAATAAACCAATAAAAATATAAATACAATGAATAAAAAGAACTTTATGTTAGGACTAGGTGCTTTCTGCATGGGAGGCCTGTTCATGGGGTGTCAGAACGAAGAAAATGACCCAACCTTCAGCAATCACAACAACTTCAAGGGAAACTACGTCATTCCGGTTACCGCAGGAGGTACTTCCTATCTGCTTACGGCTGAAAGTCTGGACGAAGGCAAAATCTCAGTCATTGAAAACGGGAAAGAATTTCAGGACCAGATTTCTTACTGGATTTTTTACGACCAGAATTATTTTTTCGGAATCAAATACAACGACGGTTCACAAGGTACCGGAGGATGCTACTATCTGGATGCCCACAATGTGCCGCAGAAAAAATACAGTTATACATTCAACCGTTTTACCACCTACGGCACATGGGGTGACAATGTGATTACCGTATCTACCGGAAACACCAAGCAGACGGACAGTCAGGGTAATGCGGCACAAGGTTTTTTATTTAACTACTTGAATGCGAAAGATGGCACTACCAGTACCAACCAACAGGATATTTTGGCCGAGAACTTTTTAGGAAATGGTGAAAAGGTAACTATGGCCGGATTTGTGGAAGCCAACGGAAAGCTCTACACCTCTATTATTCCCATGGGTATGAGTCACTACGGAGTGAACACCTGGCCCGATAAGGTACTGAGTCAGGATTATGTGGCAACCGGTACCGGCGGTTCAGGAAGCGGTAAGTATACTGCCGGACAGATTCCTTCTACCCAATATCCGGATAATGCTTATATTGCCATTTACAGCGGCAGCAGCTTTGATGAAGAACCGGTTATTGCGACAACAGACAAGATTGGTTTTGCCTGCGGACGCATGCGTTCTCAATACTATCAAACCATCTGGAGCGACGATGACGGTAACTTGTATGTATTTTCAGGAGGATATGGACGTACGGCTACCCAACCTGCGGCTGATGCCAACTTAAAGGCAAAGGTACAAGGTACACTTCCTTCTGGTGTCGTGCGCATCCCTGCTGGAAGTTCTGCCTTCGATGAGTATTATTGCAACCTGGAAACGATGAGCGGTGCGAGCGGCCATCCGTTGTTCCGCTGCTGGCACGTAGGTGGCGATTATTTCCTGCTCAATAATTACGGATGCAGCATTGAAGAAGTAGCCACATTGGGAACCAATGCGCCTAAAAATGAACTGGTGATATTCAAAGCCAGCGAAAAGAAGCTGATTCCTATTACAGGATTGCCTGACATGAACCTGATTTCTTCTTTCGGAAATTCTCCTTATCTGGAAAATCAGTATTTTTATATTCCGGTACTGACCACCGAAGAAGGTGCTACTCCCACATTCTATAAAATCAATCCTCAAACAGGAGAAGCTGTAAAAGGACTGGAGGTGGAAGCCGATGAAATTACAACAGTAGGTAAAATTGCATTAACTCAACAATAACATTTAGAAATGAGAAAATTATTCGGGAAAATACACCTCTGGCTTTCTATTCCAGTGGGAATTATTCTTTCCATTATTTGTTTCTCGGGAGCTGCACTGATATTCGAAAAGGAAATCACTCAGGCATGTAAGCCCCATTTATATAAGGTAAGCGTTCCGGAAGGGAACGCTGCCGCTCTTCCACCTTCACAACTGATTGCACGCATAAAGGAGCAGACCGCCGATTCACTCAAGCTAACCTCACTGCAATATTCGGGAAAAGCCGATGAGGCAGCTAAGGTGACTTTCAAAAATGCAGGCAGAAAAAGCCTGAGTGTAAATCCGTACACGGGAGAGGTGAACGGATGGATAGAAGGAAACAGTTTTTTTCAAACCATGCGGAAACTGCATCGCTGGCTGCTGAACCCTCCACCGCAGAAAGGTGCTTCTTCTGTAGGGAAAATGATAGTCGGCATCTCCACCCTGCTGATGGTCGTGATTCTTGTCAGTGGCCTTGTTATCTGGTGGCCTCGAACTCGAAAAGCGTTAAATAACCGGCTGAAGGTTTCATGCCGCAAAGGATGGCGCCGTTTCTGGTATGACAGTCATGTGGCGTTGGGCTTTTATTCTACCATCTTCCTGCTGATCATGGCACTTACCGGGCTCACCTGGTCGTTTGGCTGGTATCGCTCGTTTGCTTACGGGCTTTTTGGAGGAAACACTTCGAAGCAGGCCCAAACTCACGGGACTTCTCTCCCACAAAAGGAAAACGATGCACGCGCCAAGAAAGGAAGAAAGAAACAAACCGATTATACGGCTTGGGACAAAGCAATCCAAGAAGTACAGGCAAAATACACCGGCTACACTTCACTCCGTATAGAAGAAAAAAAGATACAAGTTATCCAGGGACAGCAATTACGCCGTACGGATACCCTGAAATTCAATCCGAAGAACGGAGAGATTACAGAAGCCACAACCTATGCGAAAGTGCCTCGCGCACAGAAACTGAAAGGCTGGTTCTATGCCTTCCACACCGGAAGCTGGGGAGGTATCTATACAAAGGTACTCTATTTCCTGGCAGCTTTTATCGGAGGCGTACTTCCACTCAGCGGGTATTATTTATGGTTGAAGAAGAAACAAAGAGCTACAAGATAAGTTTGGCCAAATAGTCATAATGACTGCCTTCCTTCACCAGCTCTGCTTTGAATCCATATTGAGAAGCATACAGACTCAGTGTGTTGAAATCCACATACAACCAGTCGAATGCTTCTCCTTTTATTTGTTTATATTGCATCTGGAAATCCAGTTGACCGTAATAATCGCCCGCCAAATCAACGACAAAACTTCCGTCTTCCTCTTCAAACAGGTATCTCAAATCACTTGAATCCATTAAGATACAACCACCAGGATTCAACAACAGCTTCATCCGCTGAAAGAAATCACCGAAATTCTCTACCCGACCGATAATTCCCGAACCGTTCATCAGCATCAGAATGGTATCGAAGCGTTCGACGAAATGCGTGTCGAACAGATTAACCAGACGGGCATCCAGTCCACGCGCCTGCATGACTTCTACCGACAAAGGAGAAATATCAATAGCTACAGATTCTTTTCCCATTTGCTTTAAAGCCAAGGAATGACAGCCACTGCCTGCTCCTACATCTAAAATTTTTCCCTCAGCCATATCCAATGCAGTCTGTTCCAGCAAGGGCATGTGTTCATACGTACGGAATAATTCACTCACTGGAATTTCATCTTCTTCAAACTGCGAAGAAAAAACTCTTAACTTTCCAGCCTTTCCATTCTTGAAGTAATCGTATATGGCAGCTCCCATCGGATCCTTTTCTGCCTGTAGCCATGTGGTCTTCATGATTCTTTGTCTCTGTAATTAACGTGCACAAAAATACAAAATAAAATTCACAATGGTTATTTATTCATTATATTCATGCATTTTTCAGAATAAACACACAAAAAAGTAAGAATTTATGCATGATATTCAAAATATATCCGTATTTTTGCAGCCGTAAAAGAATAATTATACAATGAAGAACAAGAATAGCAGACTTGATTCAATCAAAATGATTATCTCCAGCAAGGAGATTGGAAGTCAGGACGAACTCTTGCAGGAGTTGACAAAAGAAGGATTCCAATTGACACAAGCCACCCTGTCGCGCGACTTGAAGCAACTAAAGGTAGCCAAAGCTGCCAGCATGAACGGGAACTATGTATATGTACTACCCAACAATACCATGTACAAGCGCATGACAGAACCGCAAAAGGCCAGCGAAATGCTGCGTCACAACGGCTTCATCTCCATTGAATTCTCCCACAACATCGCTGTCATCAAGACTCGTCCGGGATATGCCAGCAGCCTGGCATACGACATTGACATGCACAATTTCCATGAAATCATCGGTACCATTGCCGGCGATGACACCATCATGCTGGTGATTCGCGAAAATTGTACGCGTACAGAAGTCAAGCATGCTCTTGCCAACATTATCCCGAATATAAACCAACTCTAACTGATAAGAATAAAAAATGGAACCTACTAAACAAATTGATGTAATGGTAGCCGACGCCTCACACGAGGTTTATGTTGACACAATATTGGACACGATTAGAGAAGCAGCCAAAGTTCGCGGTACGGGTATTGCCGAACGTACACACGAATACGTAGCTACCAAGATGAAAGAAGGAAAAGCCATCATCGCACTGTGCGGAGATGATTTTGCCGGATTTACTTACATCGAATCATGGGGAAACAAGCAGTACGTAGCTACTTCCGGACTGATTGTTCATCCGAAATACAGAGGATGCGGACTGGCTAAGCGTATCAAGCATGCCTCTTTTACTTTGGCTCGTCTGCGATGGCCGAAAGCCAAAATCTTCAGTCTGACTTCAGGAGCTGCGGTCATGAAAATGAATACAGAGCTGGGATACGTACCTGTCACTTTCAACGAGTTGACCGACGATGACTCATTCTGGAAAGGATGTGAGGGATGTATCAACCACGAAATCCTGATGGCGAAAAACCGTAAATTCTGTATCTGCACAGCCATGCTTTATGATCCGGCTTTGCACACAGACGATAAAATAAACAATTTCTAAATACAAAAATAATCTCAAGCGAGGTTTTCTCCTGAACTCATACAGGCGAAAAGCTTCACGATATAAAGATAAGCACCATGGAAGAAAAGAAAAAAGTTGTCGTTGCTTTCAGCGGCGGATTGGACACCTCCTTTACCGTAATGTATCTGGCAAAGGAAAAAGGATATGAAGTATATGCAGCATGTGCCAATACCGGTGGTTTCAGCCCGGAACAGTTAAAAAAGAACGAAGAAAATGCGTATAAACTAGGAGCTGTGAAATATGTGACTCTTGACGTAACACAGGAATACTACGAAAAGAGCCTGAAATACATGGTATTCGGAAACGTACTGCGTAACGGTACTTACCCTATTTCTGTAAGTTCTGAACGTATCTTCCAGGCATTGGCCATTGCCCGTTATGCCAACGAAATCGGAGCTCATGCCATTGCTCACGGTTCTACTGGTGCCGGCAACGACCAGGTGCGTTTTGACATGACTTTCCTGGTAATGGCTCCGGGAGTGGAAATCATTACCCTGACACGTGACATGGCATTGAGCCGTGAATATGAAATCAATTACCTGAAGGAAAATGGTTTTGAAGCAGATTTCACTAAACTGAAATACTCATACAACGTAGGTATCTGGGGAACTTCTATCTGCGGTGGTGAAATTCTGGATTCTGCACAAGGATTGCCGGAAAGCGCTTACCTGAAACAGGTAACCAAAACTGGCAGCGAACAACTGAAACTGGAATTCAAGAAAGGTGAGTTGTATGCTGTAAACGGTGAAGTGTTCGACGACAAAATTAAGGCCATCCAGAAAGTAGAAGAGATTGGTGCAGCCTACGGTATCGGTCGTGATATGCATGTGGGTGATACGATCATCGGTATCAAAGGCCGTGTAGGATTCGAAGCTGCTGCTCCGATGCTGATTATCGGTGCTCACCGCTTCCTGGAAAAATATACCCTGAGTAAATGGCAGCAATACTGGAAAGACCAGGTAGCCAACTGGTACGGCATGTTCCTTCACGAAAGCCAGTACCTGGAACCGGTAATGCGCGACATCGAAGCCATGCTGACCGAATCACAGCGTAACGTCAATGGAACTGCTATTCTGGAACTTCGCCCGTACGGATTCTCTACTGTAGGAGTAGAATCAAAAGATGACCTCGTGAAGAACAAGTTCGGCGAATACGGAGAAATGCAGAAAGGATGGACTGCAGAAGACGCTAAAGGCTTCATCAAGGTGTTGTCTACTCCGCTTCGTGCCTATTATGCAAACCATAAAGACGAAGCTGACGTATGATAAAAGCAGGAATTATAGGAGGCGCAGGATATACGGCAGGCGAACTGATTCGCCTGCTGCTTAATCATCCGGATGTAGAGATTGCATTTATCAACAGCTCCAGCAATGCGGGTAACAAGATTACTGACGTACACGAAGGCTTGTATGGAGAAACTGATTTAGTGTTTACAGATGAGCTTCCGCTCGATACCATCGATGTATTGTTCTTCTGTACGGCTCACGGTGATACAAAGAAATTCATGGAAAGTCACAATGTACCGGAAGATTTGAAAATCATCGACCTGTCCATGGACTACCGCATCAAATCGGACGACCATAACTTTGTATATGGTCTGCCGGAACTGAACCGCCGGACTATCTGCCAAAGCAAGCACGTGGCTAACCCGGGATGCTTTGCTACATGTATCCAGCTCGGACTTCTGCCATTGGCCAAGCATTTGCTGTTGAACGATGACGTGATGGTAAACGCCATTACCGGAAGTACCGGAGCAGGTGTAAAACCAGGTGCTACGAGTCATTTCAGCTGGCGCAACAACAACCTCAGCATCTATAAACCGTTCTCACACCAGCATGTGCCAGAAATCAAACAGTCACTGAAACAGCTGCAGAACAGTTTCCATTCAGAAATCGATTTCATTCCTTACCGAGGTGACTTTGCCCGTGGTATTTTTGCCACTATCGTAGTAAAGACCAAGGTAGAGTTGGAAGAGATTGTGAAAATGTACGAAGAGTACTATGCAGAAGATTCTTTCACCCACATCGTGGACAAGAATATCGACCTGAAGCAGGTAGTCAACACCAACAAATGCTTGATTCATCTGGAGAAACATGGCGACAAGCTGCTTATCATTTCTTGCATTGATAATCTGCTGAAAGGAGCCAGCGGTCAGGCTGTACACAATATGAACCTGATGTTCAACCTGGAAGAAACAGTAGGACTGAAACTGAAACCGAGCGCATTTTAATTAATGAATAATGAATAATGAAAATGAATAACCAGGCAGGACTCCTTGATTGCTGCTTTTAATTATTCATTCTTAATTCTTAATTATATGAAGTTATTCGACGTATATCCTTTGTTCGATGTAAACATCGTAAAAGGAAAAGGCTGCCACGTATGGGACGACAAAGGTCAGGAATACCTTGACCTCTATGGAGGACATGCCGTTATCTCCATCGGTCACGCACACCCCCATTATGTGGAAACCATCAGCAAACAAGTAGCTACATTGGGATTCTATTCCAACTCTGTAATCAACAAATTACAGCAGGAAGTAGCCGACCGTCTGGGAGCCATCAGCGGTTATGATGACTATCAGCTTTTCTTAATCAACTCTGGAGCAGAAGCCAATGAAAATGCATTGAAACTGGCATCTTTCTATAACGGACGTACACGTGTGATTTCTTTCGCCAAAGCTTTCCACGGACGTACTTCACTGGCAGTAGAAGTAACTAACAATCCAAAAATCATTGCTCCGATCAATGACAACGGACACGTGACATACCTGCCGCTGAACGACACAGAAGCGCTGAAAGCCGAACTGGCCAAAGGCGATGTATGTGCAGTCATCATTGAAGGTATACAAGGCGTAGGAGGAATTCAGCTCCCTACTACAGAGTTCATGAAAGCCATTCGCCAGGCGTGTGACGAAACCAATACCGTCATGATTCTGGATGAAATCCAGTCGGGTTACGGAAGAAGCGGTAAATTCTTTGCTCACCAGTACAATGAGGTACGCCCTGACATGATTACCGTAGCTAAAGGCATTGGCAACGGATTCCCGATGGCCGGTGTACTGATTAGTCCGAAATTCACTCCGGTATATGGACAGCTAGGAACTACTTTCGGTGGAAATCATCTGGCATGTGCAGCAGCTATCGCTGTACTTGATGTGATGAAAGAAGAAAATCTGGTTGAAAATGCCGCAAAAATAGGTGCTCACTTATTGGAAGAATTAAAAGGCTTCAAAGGTATCAAAGAAGTACGCGGTCGCGGCTTGATGATTGGAATGGAATTTGAAGAACCCATCAAAGAACTCCGCCAGAAACTACTTTTCGAAGAAAAAGTATTTACCGGAGTCAGCGGCACCAATGTCATCCGTTTGCTTCCGCCGCTCTGCCTGAGCATGAACGAAGCAGATGAATTCCTGACTCGCTTACATAGGCTTATCAAATAATAAAAACGTATCACGTTTTTACATTCACGCCTTGATGCATTTCTACATCAAGGCGTTTTTGTTATCCTTCTTATTACCCATAAATTTTCTCCATTAAAGGAGATTTTATTTTTCCAGCTCAGGAGAAACGTTCCAGAATCTCCATGCACATACGGCCGTTATGATAAGGGCATTTCCAGAAGCCAGCCTTATCATCCTTCATATTAATGGTACCATCCGCATACAAACTCCAATGCCATTCACCATGCACCTTATCCACTAATTTCGTTTGAATGAAATTCCAGCATCGCAACGCAATATGCAATGCTTCTTCATCGCCAAAATGCTGAAAAAGATTCACATGCCCTACCACATTTTCAGCTTGAACCCACCAGTGCAGCTCACGGTCAATTTTTCCTTTACTGACAAAGTTCTCGTAAATCATACTGCCATCTGGATTCAGCCCCTCATCTGCCGCCTCAGCAATTTTCACAATAACTGGCTCCACCTGTCTCAACAAATCCTGATCACCAACCACCAGTGCCGCCTCATGTATCAGCCACGAAGCTTCAATATCATGTCCGTAGGATACTATCTGATACTTATTAGTCCAGTCATCTTCAAAGAACAGATTCAGGTGATACGTTTTGGCATCCAATATCTTCTCTAAAAACAAATTGACCAGATTAACAATCTGTTTCTTCAGACGTTCATTTTTCCATACACGATAAAGATTAGTATAAGGCTCCAGAATATGCAAGTGTGTATTCATCGTTTTCTTCTCATTCTCGTCCTTATCACTCAAACGCATATCTTCTATCGGACGCCAGTCACGCGTCAAAGCTTCCAGATAGCCGTTCTTTTCTGCATCAAAACTATATTTTTCAATTACCTCAAACAACTGACAAGCATAATCCAAAGCTTCCGCATCTCCCGTCGCACGTGCGTACTCACTCAACCCGTAAATGGCAAAGCCTATGGCATAGATCTGCTTCTTGGTATCAAGTGGGCTCCCTTCACAATCCAATTCCCAATAAATTCCTCCAAACTCCGGGTCATAGAAATGATCAATCAAATAACGTTTGGCACGTGTAGCCGTTTCCAAATACTCCTCTTTATGAAGCAGACGGTATGCAGCTGAGAAAGTCCACAAGATACGTGCATTCAGGATAGCTCCCTTTGATGCAGACGTATCCAATACATCCTCTCCGGTGATACGACCATAAAATCCACCATGTTCACAGTCGGTCATCTTTTTCATCCAAAACGGAAGTATATTCTGTTCCAGTTCTGCCTTCACTTCCGCGAAGAGCTTATTTATCTTCTCATTCTTCATCTTTTGATTCTCTCTTTAAGTTTAACTGTTCCATTATACCTTTCATCTTCTGTTCTCCCAGCGGATAGAAGACAATAAAGACTATCGAAATAAATGCAGCCACAGCTGGAAGCAAGCTTAAAAACATTTTGATGCCATGAATAGCCTCTTCACTCTGTACAGCATTAGCCTGAAAGCCAAAGAAAGACAACAGCCATCCGGTAACCGCCGTACCAATGGCCCATCCAAATTTCTGGCTCATGGATGAAGCACTAAAAATCAATCCCGTAGCACGATTTCCCGTTTTCAGTTCTGAGAAATCGGCACAATCGGCATACATTGACCAGAGCAACGGGAAAATACTACCGGCACATACACTTATCAAACATTGAAATACAAAAATCAATGTCAAATCCTCCTTGTCAAACCAGAAAAATATCACACTCAATACCGAAGCAACCAACATAGAAAGTGCAAAAGTCTTTTTCTTTCCAATCTTATTACTCATAGGAGCAGCCAGGACTACACCTACAATATTCGCAATCTGCCCCACAGAAAGATACAAACCGCTCAACACGAAGGATACTCCCATCAGTGAAACAGTACGATATTCATCTTCTACAATAAAATACTTGAAGTAATACACCGCAGCTCCATCCCGGATAGAATTAAATACCAATGTCGCTACTCCAGCTCCAAACAAAATCCACCAAGGCTTATTATGAAACAAATCCCAAATATCCTCCTTCAAAGAAGTTTTCTTCTCATTAATCGGTTTTACCCTTTCTCTTGTCCATGCAAAGCAACCCAAAAACAGTAGGGTACACATCATCCCAATCACCACCACGGCCATGAACCAGCCAAACTGCTGGTCACTCAACTCCTTGCTATGCCCGCTAAACCAGTTCACCATCGGCATGAACAACAACAGAGCAATAAAACTGCCCAGGTAAGCAAACATCATACGATAAGTAGATAAGGTATTACGCTCTGACGGGTTAGGGCTCATCACTCCCAACAATGAAGCATAAGGTACGTTAATACCAGAATATACCATCATCATCAGCGAATAAGTAATATACGCATACACCAGTTTCCCTGCATCACCGAAAGGAGGTGTATAAAAAGTAAGTACTCCTATCAAACCAAACGGAACTGCAAGATATAGCAGATACGGACGAAACTTCCCCCATCGACTAGAAGTACGGTCGGCAATTACCCCCACAATCGGGTCGAACACTGAATCCCAGATACGTGTCACCAAAAACATGGTACCCACCATTGCCGCCGGTAGTCCAAATACATCCGTATAGAATATCATCAAATAGGCTCCAAACAGCTTCCAGAACATGGAGGAAGCCATATCCCCAAATCCGTAGCCAATCTTTTCCGTGCGTTTTATCATAGCAGTACTTACTTTTTTATTATTTCATCAATTTCAGGTTCTTATCAATCAATTGTTTCAGTGTTTCTACCGAAGCTGTAGTAGTCAAGCCATCCTGTGGCGTATTCATACAATAATCTACCAACTTATCAATTGTAGAAACGGCCACATGCATACGTGTATCGGAGGAGGCATAATAAATGAACACCTTTCCATCTTCATCTGCAATCCAGCCATTGGTAAACAGCACATTCGATACGTCACCAACACGTTCCTCCCCTTCCGGAGCCATGAAATAACCACCCGGAGCAGCAATCAACTTACTGGGGTCTTCCAATGAAGTCATATACATGTAAAGCACATAGCGCAAGCCGGCCGCACAACCACGTACACCGTGTGCCAGATGTAGCCATCCTTTGGGAGTCTTGATAGGATGAGGACCTTCACCGTTCTTCACTTCTTTGATAGTATGATAATAGCGGCAGTCGATAATCTTTTCTTCTGTCACTTCCGCATGCGTAATATCGTCTACCAAAGCCCAGCCGATACCTCCACCGCTTCCGGCATCAATGAATCCATCTTGCGGACGAGTATAAAAAGCATATTTGCCATTCACAAACTCCGGATGCAGCACTACGTTACGCTGCTGGCTTTTCGACTTTAAGTCCGGCAGACGTTCCCAGGTTTTCAGATCCTTTGTACGGGCAATAGCTGCCGTAGCTGTAGCTGAAGACAAATCACCGGCGGGTGCATTATCGTCATGACGTTCTGCACAGAAAATACCATAAATCCAGCCGTCTTCATGTGCTGTCAGACGCATATCATAAATATTTGTAGCCGGAATCACATCATCAGGCATGGTAATAGGATAATCCCAAAAACGGAAATTATCTACCCCATTCGGACTTTCAGCCACCGCAAAGAACGATTTACGATCGACACCTTCCACACGTACTACCAATAAATACTTTCCATTCCACTTGATAGCTCCTGAATTCATCGTTGCATTCATTCCGATACGCTCCATCAAGTAGGGATTGGTTTTCTCATCCAAGTCATAACGCCAGAAAATCGGTGTATGAGCAGCGGTTACTACCGGATATTTATAACGAGTGTACACACCATTGGTGGTTTCAACAGGCTCATTTTTCCGAGTAATCAACTCTTCATGCTGAGCAAATAAATTCTTGACTTTTTCTTCAAAGGTAATCATATCTATCTTATATTTTTCATTTTATATTTTTCATATCTCCTGCAAACAACGTGCGTGAATCATTATAGAAGTTCAGAAAATCATCTGCCGACGGATGTCCTGGATAAGGCACATAATAATGATTTTCTCTTTCACGTGCATTTCTCCATACCAGCACATAACTTATCGGATACTTCTCTATTACCGGCATCAAGGTTTGTGTCCACCATACCGAATCAGGAATTGTTTCATAACCCGTTTCGGTTACAGCCATCACCTTTTTATGTGCTTTACTTACCTGCGACATAATAGTAAGTGCATTATCTAAACTCTTTACATAAGTATCTTTATCAAATTGATATGCATCTACTCCTATCAAGTCGATAATATCATCACCCGGATAACGCTCCAGATACTCCACAGAGTCCTTAGGCTCCGTACCCGGAGAATACGCATACAGCAGCTGGGTAGCTCCCTTTTCCTGCATACGTTCGTACGTCATCCGCCAAAGTGCCTTATAATCTTCCGTAGAGCAAAGATTTTGTCCCCACCAGAACCAGCTGCCCGTATGCTCATGCCACGGACGGAAAAGGACTGGTACCTTTACTCCTTCCGAAGTTTGTATTGAGTTCAGATAATCGGCCACTTTATCCAGCCAACCCATAAACCTGTCATGATTCACTCCTCCAGGCTGTACAGATTTCACAACCGTTGAATCACTCACATCCCATGAATCTTTTCCTGTTACCGGATTATCCACGTGCCAGCTGAAAGACGACATTCCTCCGCGTTCATATTGCGCCACAACTTCTTGCCGGATACGGTCTAGAGATACATTATCCAGGTTCTTATCCCCATAAATTTCAATACGTCCCAAATCAAAAGACATCATGGCTGGATAGTCACCACACACACTTTTCACATCGCTGCGCGCAGAATCGCCATCCCAACCAATGCCGTACACCGGATCATCGTGATGACCAAACATGAATTGTCTTTGCTGCGGTATAGCGTTCAATTTATCTAACATCGCCTGAGCTTCCGGACTATCAGTCTCAACAGTTGTTTTATTACCATTCGCACAAGCAACAGATAAACACATCGTTATTCCTAAAATTAGTTTTGAAGAATTTTTCATAAGAATCAGCTTTAAAATTACATAGCACAAAGGTAGGATTTCCGTTCCATCCTTTCTGATACAATTTTAGCAAAAGCAGATAGTAAAATATTTATCAACGAAATTGGAAAACTCTGCATGCAGAAAGTAATGTATTTCTCATACAGAGTTTTACCCATCATTACCTCATAATTTACTCACCGCTTCCTTCACCGCTTCACGATCCAATACATTCTCTGACTGGAATGCAGCTTCCCACCAAGCCTTATCGGCATGAGGTCTTGCTTCAGTTCCTTCACCCGCATTGCCATACCATGGCATAAACCACGACCATGCAGCTCCATTGTTCCACTGTGCTTCTATATTTCCAATAGGTGCATTTTTACTTGCATCATTAGAATCTACATAATATCCGCACTCTGTCAAAGCAATCATCCGGTCACCATACAATGCTGTCAACGCCTTAAATTCTTCTGCACATTCTTCCGCGGTCTTTCCATACAAGTCACGACCGATAATATCCACATATTCGTCACCAGGATACCAGTTTGCATCATCCTTATTTTCAGAAGTCCATACCCAAATCAAATTGTCCAGACCTTGTTCTTTAAAATAGGTGAACATCATTTTCCAAAGTGCTTTAAAACTCTCCGCATCTTTTCCCCACCAGAAGAACTGACCGGCCGCTTCGTGTAACGGACGCCACAGCACAGGAACCTTCGCTTCCTTCAGTTTTTTCAACATGTTGGCAACTTTCTCCAAATCCGCTTTTACAATACTATTCTCCCATGTCCCTTCTTCTGTAGCTTTTTGAGCATTAAACACAGTTTCCGACAACGTAGCCGTATAATCATCAATGTTACTATCTGTATTTTTAGGAACATTCCAATGCCACATGCAAGATACGATACCTCCTGCGTTTGCCCAATTTGTCACCGGAGAAATATCAGAATAGTCAATCCAGTTTTCTCCTGAATACCGAATATGCATATAATCAAACGTATTCAAAGCCGGGTAATGTCCTGTCCATGTATTGACTTGCTCAGCCTCATCCGTATTCCATGCTACATTCGCCATTATACCGGAAATTGTTTTCTTCCCATAGTTTTCTATCAGGAACTTATACAATTTTTCTGCTTCCGGTGATGTGGCCATAACTAAATTAGAATGTAAATCCAGCGTACTGAAATTCAAAGAAAATGCAGGAGCAGGCATTTGGTTAGGACCTGTCACCAGCCCTTCCGGAATAGTTATCGTATAGTCTGTAGCTCTTGAGGGTGCACTCACTGTTAACGTCAATGTATCATTTTTACCATAGACAATCCCATTACGAATATGCCCGTCGTTAGTCACTGTGATTTGAGTCGTATCAGCTGTAGAAAAGAATACATTCTTATCATAAGCTATTTTCAATGTAAAATCGCCGGCTTTCACAGAAGCTCCATCTGCCAAAGAAGAATAAACCAGTACCGGAGCATCTACAGCTGGGACATCATGTTCCACCTCGGTATTGCAGGCAATCAAAGCTACAGGAGCTGCCAGTAGACACATCCATTTCATTATATTTGTTTTCATACGCATATTCATTTAAAAATCTTTATTTTAAAGTTATTTTGGTCATTGTAAAGTTACAACCGGTCACTACTAAACCACTATTGTTATCCTTTGATAAGACCTCTAAATCTTCTGCCGTTAATGTCGCAGAAAAACTAGTAGAACCTGCAGCTAAACCTGTAGCTGGAATTGTAGGCAATTCAGCCCAGCCAATGCCACATCCACCTAAGCGAATCTGCCAGTCGGTAACAGCAGTATCTAAAGTATAATAAACAGTTATAATTGTACCAGGCTGCACAGAACCCCAATCATAGCCATTCCATCCAAGATCCTGATTGCCGTTCCAATTTGTAATTGCAAACGAACCTTCCCAAATCACAGTCTCAGGACGTACTGCAGGTACAAACGAAATGATATATTCAATTGTCTTATCGCCAGAAGTCAATTCCAAAGAAGAGTTTGAGCCAGCAGTATTCGGTATCTGAATCATTAATTGATTTCCTGTAAGAATATACTGCACTGGAGTTCCATTAATGTTGACAGCAGTCAGTTTAGCCCCATTTGCAACCTCCACCGTCATAATTTCTCCAGCATGATATTCACCTTCCAACCCACTTATTACATAACAACCAGATGGTGCAGTAACAGTCAGATTCAGATCAGATACTTGTTCTCCATTAGACATCTTTAAAATAACATTGCCACTTTGAGCTAAAGCCGGTACAGATACAATCAGTTGATTAGAAGATTGCGAAATAATCTCTCCTTCCAGATTACCTGTAAACACCACGCCTGATACCAAATCCAGGTTATCTCCCGTAATTGTAGCTTGTTCACCAGCTTTCACTTCACCCACACACGATAAATTAGAAGGTTTTGCAGTCTCAATTGCTATGCTAACAGTCGCTCCACTTCCTGTATTCAATGTTAAATTACCGCTAACAGTTCCTTCCGGAACCACAACTGTCACCTTTGTAGAAGTAGAAGAAGAAGGTATAGTTTCCTCTGTAACTCCCGGAAATAACACAGATGTTATTAATTCCATATTTTTACCCGTCAGTTCCAGTAATTGTGCAGCACGAATACTATCAGCCGATGTAACGACTACGTTCTCTGGAACAGCTACCTTTATTTCAGCTACAGCAACTTCTACACCAGAAGCCGTAACAGCAAACACAGTTCCATTGCTCACATCTTCAGGAAGCGTGAAAGTGACCGACTTGTTTTCTTCTGAGTACACAAATGAAGCAGCTCCTCCATTAGGCATCCGTACCTCCTTCACTAAATCTAAATTCTCACCTGTCACCGTCACCTTATCTCCAGGTTTTTTCTCAGATAAATCAATCACTTCACTCACAGAGGGTATTACAACTTGCAATTCAAGTTCTGAATAGATCCAGTTAGGGAACTCTGCTCCATCAGAAAGAATAATCTTTCCGCTTTGTGCTTCTGCAGGTACAAGCACCTGAATCTCATTCCGGGTATGCTTTAAAAATACATTCTCCCCTTCCACACTCTCCTGTCCTGTCGTTTCATCAGACACAATCACATTATCTGCAAAAATTACCTGATGTATCAAATTCAGATATTCACCTTTAATAGTCAGCACATCGCCTGGTCTTACACTCTCAGGAGAGAAACTTTCCATTGAAATAGGCTCAGAATAAGTCAATTGAGTTTTTGTAACGATATGTTCTCCATTACGAAATACCAGTGTTACATAACCCGGTTCAGCTGTTTGAGGAACAGTTATCCGAATTTCTTCTGAACTAACAACTTCTATATCTGTAATATCATCACATCCGGGAATTTGTACAGCTGTAACTTGATCCAGTCCACAACCTAGAAAACGAAGAATACCTCCACGTGCAACCGGACTCGGTCCAAATACATTCAAACTGATACCTCCTTTATACTGATTGGTATCCACATCGTTGGTATCACAAGCGGTGAATGTCAAGGAACTCAACAGAATGAAACAAAGCATCCACCATGCTGAAAAGTTATATATTTTATTCATACGTCTACGCCTTTAAATATTATTCTACTGGAACCACCCGAATATTATCCATGCAAATAATTGGTTCACATTCTTTACCGTCAACTCCACCTCCACGCAGGAAAATGCTTAAACCAGCGAATCTGTCCTGAGTAAATTCTGTATCACTGGCTAGTCCAGAAACTAATTTATTAAATTCGGACATTTTGAGTGTAACCGTAACCCATTGATTATTTGTATCGTATGAACCAGTTTCTTCCCAAGGAACCCAAACACCACGAGGAGCCTTTCCTTCTTCATGACTTTCATCATCATTCCAGATGTAATCCTGTGTCTGGTTACTCATAGAAACTTCATCCAATGAAGTAAATCGAATTTGCATGCCTTCAGCCATCCATGGATTAGAAGTCGGAACATATACTTCAAATTTCAATGCTAATTCCTCAATTTTATAATCTTCCAGCATTTCCTTAAACTGAGGTAAGTTATAAAGAGGTACACAACCTTCTGTCGCATTCGGATCGGGCCAATACATCATCAGATACTCTCCTGGAGTTTGCCATTGTCCACCAGAAAGGGTGGCAGGCCCCATCACCATATACTTTCCATCCACAGGAGGAACAGAAGGAAGAATCTGTCCTTTCTTTTCATTGTCGCCATTCCAAGAATTTCCTGCAGCCAAAGCACCTTCATATTTTCCATCCCAGTCAAACAGAATATTACGTGTATCTTTGTACTGGAAAACTGATTGTCCGGTTCCGTAAATTGACTTCACACGGATATTTCCTTGCACCGCCCCCTCAGGTACTATAAATTTGACTGCCGTTTTCGTGATACTTGTAATCTGCTCTCCTTCTACAGTAATATCTCCAGGCATGGAAATAGTCAAAGGGACATTCGGATCATCTACAAAATAATCACCATACAATACGGCTTCACTTCCAGCTGAAGCATATTCACAACTCATAGAACTAACCACCGGAGCAGGAACCATCACATTAAAATCAAAATCCACTTTAGCCCCAGACTTGGTAACCATATAGATTTTATTGGTCACTTCTTCTGGTATGTTCTTAGGAATATCCACCAAAACAGTATGGTCTGTCATATAACTTGTATTCAAGGTAGCTTTCTGATCATTGAAATAAAGTTCATAGATACTACACAAGTTATCTCCCACCAAACAAACCGTATTTCCCAGATAGGCTCCTACAAGTAATGAGTCTGCTTCTTCCGGCAATGGAGAGCGCACATATTTCAAAGTAGGAACTCCGTCTGCAATTTCATATTTATCCGGCTGATCTTCACAAGCAGTCATAAAACAACCCATCATAGCCAATGCTGCCACAAAGAACCAATTGATATATCTTGTTTTCATTTTATGTATCATTTAAAAGATTAATAACTATACTCCGTACGCACATCCACATGTACGGGATCTTCCATCAAATTAGGATTAAATACCACATCCTCTGAGGGGAACGGCAATGTAAAGCTTTCTTTTGTTACATTAGGCACCTTTGGATTATCAGTATAATGCTGATCTGAAGTAGCATTCCAAGTCGTCTGTCCGGATTCATAATAGGATTTATACAACGTATTCAAGTTGTCGTATACATCACGTTTCTGATTTACAAGTTCATTAATCGCTCTTGATGAATCATAATAAGACAAACGTACAAAATCATACCAACGGTCTCCTTCACAAGCCAGTTCCAGACGACGTTCCTTCCAGACATCTTCCCAGGAAACAGAAGCTGGCAATTTGTATTCACTTACCGCACGATGACGTACTTGCCAGAATACATCTCTGGCCTTTTCACTCGTGGTTGAGCCCTGATTTCCAATTACTGCTTCTACATAAATCAGATATACATCGGCCAAACGCAGTAAATGGGTACTCAAGCTGCTGGACATACTTGCAGCTGATACACCCAGACCTTTCATGTGATCGTTTGCATTACCATACAAATGCTTCACCTCATTGGCTCCTGTCGGACTCTGCAATTCCCCGGGACCACCTTTACCATAACCATCCTTATCGTAGATGAAGTTGATATAATCGAAGCCCCCTTTATCCTGCCAGAAATATTCATATTTATCGCCTGCCATCATCATGGTTGCTTTACGACGAGTATCAATAACCGATTTGTCGCGGTCCTTCGGATTCTGGTCCGGAGTAACTCCAAAAGCCAGCTGTAGGTCAATGGAAGGACCATTATAACCACCCCAGTTATCTCCAAATTCATCAAATCCCACCATGGCCAAGTCCGACTGTAATGTATTTTGCGCCGTGTACTGACCGCTTGCCGCATCCCAACGCCAGCCAATCAGACTTTCTTCACAGTTATTATTCTGCAAACGGAATATATCTGCATAGTTTTCCATCAGTTTGCGGCCAGAGTTATCAATCACATCTTCTGCCAATTCCTTAGCTTTATTCAAAGCCGCCTCATCACGCATACCGTTTTGACCTACGCCTGACTTTGTCAAATAAACCTTTGCCAGCAATCCTTCAGCTCCATAATAATCTATACGTCCGGCATCACCTTTCATGACATTTCCATCCTCATCTTTAAACAATTCCATTGCTTTCTCCAATGTCATGACAATATATTCATAGACATCAGCCAGCATGACCTTCTTTTTGTCATTATAAGTTCCATCTGCCAGTTCTTTGGAATTATCATGTACAATAGGTACAGCTCCGAAAGTACGTGCCAGATAGAAATAAGCCATAGCTTTCCAAGACAAACACTCAGCCATACACTGTCTTCTGATATTCTCAGAACAGTTAGCAGTTTGCAGAGTCTTGTACACCGTATTACAATAGGCAATCACAGACCACAAGGAATAAGACATATTGACCAAATCCTGATCCGTTCCATTCACTGTGAAATCCAGATAAGGACTTTTCCCCCAATAATAATTACCAGACATCACTTCACCCACTTTAAAGAAACCACGCTGGAAATCATACCATGGAGAGTTATACAAGAAATTGACTCCCTGCACACACTGGGTATCATTCTGGTAAAAATTAGATTGATTATAATTGTCTTCAGTCGGTCGATCCAGAAAATCATCACAAGAAGTTGCTCCCATACCAAAGACCGCAGCCAAAGCCACATATTTAATATTCTTGATTTTCATATACAGTCAAATTTAACAGGTTAAAAAGAAACATTCAGTCCGAATGAATAGACAGTAGGCGACGGATAACGTCCGTAATCCAATCCGTACACATTAGTGCTTTGCGTACTGGCTCCGATTTCAGGATCGTAACCATCATATCCTGTAATTGTCAATAAGTTCTGAATATTCGCATAAAGTCGTAAGTTATTAATACCAAACTTCTTGATTAATTTACTTGGGAAAGTATAACCCAGTGTAATATTCTTCAAACGGATGTAAGAACCATCTTCCACATAACGGTCGCTAATACGGTCATTGTCGTTCGGGTCCTGAATAGAAGCACGAGGAATAACAGCTTCCGGATTAGAGACACGCACATTAGTCACATCATCATACCAATACTGGCCGGCAGGATAAACTTTATCCGGATCAATCGGTTCCAGTCTGGCACGACCCGTTACCGAGTTCAACTGATTTTCCCATGCAGAATTCATGTGAGTAAGCTGCATACCCAAATAATTCATTACCTTATTTCCATAAGAACCATTAATAAAAATCGACAAGTCAAAATCCTTGTAACGGAATGTATTGGTCCATCCAAAAGTAAATTTCGGCATCGGAGAGCCCAAGTTCGTCTTATCATATTCATTAATTACTCCATCAGGTTTTCCATCCGGACCACTAATATCCTTATATTTGATGTCACCTACCCAAACTGTATTCTTTCGGTTAAACACTCCGTTTGACGGATACTGCTCTGGTTTCGGAGATTTCTGCAGGTCTTCATAATCCTGATAAACGCCATCACATACATAACCATAGAAATTATACAATGACTCACCTACATTGGACACACTAACTACGTCATTCCATTGTCCATAGCCAACAATTTGTGCATTGGCCGTTCCACTCAATGCCTTTAATTTATTCTTATTGAATGAAATCTGGAAATCAGAATCCCACTGGAACTTTCCAATTAACGGATGCGTGTTGAGTGAAATTTCCACACCGGCATTCTCAATACTACCATAGTTACCATAAGGAGGATCCAAACGGCTGCTGGTATTCCCCTGAGTTCCCATATAAGAAGGTAACTGCAAAGCCATCAACATGTCATTTGAAACCTTTTTATACCAGTCTACAACCAAATTAATACGGTCCTGAATGAATCCCAAATCCAGTCCTACATTCCACTGTTCCTGAGATTCCCACTTGATGCTGGTATTCGGAATATTTTTCGGACGATATCCCGTTCCGAGACTTGAACTCATTTTTACGATAGAAGTTCCCCACAAATATCCTCCAATATTTGCATTACCGGTCTGTCCCCAGCCTAAACGTAATTTACCATTACTAATTACACCAGACAAAGGCTTAAAGAATTCTTCATTTGAAAAACGCCACGAACCAGCAAGTGCATGGAAGCCTGCCCAACGGTTATCCGGGCCAAAGTTTGAAGAGCCATCGTAACGGTAAGTGTAAGTTCCGTAATAACGGTTATCGTAATTATAAGTCAGACGAGTAAAGAACGATGCCATGGCTGAACTGCCAAACCCAGAACCAATTACCGGAGTAGCGGTACCTAAAGCCGGATTATGCACGGCATCAGAAGGCAAACTGGTATTAGTTACACTGATATTATCATAATTAGACGCCCAACATTCCTGGCCCAGCATGGCCGTAAAATTATGCTTGTCTATCATGCCGCTATACGTAACATAATTCTTGAGTTGCCAAAATGTACTGCTGTTCTTCTGAATACTACTATAGTTACTGTCGCGCTTCCAACTACCAAAGTCCACCATAGGTTTATAACGTTCACCTTTGGAAGCACTAATATCATAACCCAGTTCCGCATGCCACACCAGATTCTTTATTGGTGTAACCTCAAAGAAGATGTTACCTGTTAACTTCTGGCGGTTCAGCAGCACCTGATCCATCATAGCCATGGCTATCGGGTTCGGATTCGTGTAACCTTCACGCACAATAGTCGCATAATTTCCGTCAATATCATAAATAGGAATATCAGGTACAGTTTTCAATGAATAATTAATAATACCCTGTTCACCATCTGCCAGTTTCAGATCTTCATCCGTAGATGAATAAGTAGCACTCAATCCCAGTTTCAACCAGCTTTTTAACTGAGAGTCCAAATTCACACGGAAAGAATAACGATTAAAGTTGGATCCGATTAACGTACCATCCTGATCCATATAAGAAGCGGAAACATAATATTTAATTTTTTCCGTACCTCCTTCAGCAGAAACCTGATGCTGGTGTTGCAATGCAGTCTGGAAAACCGCATCCTGCCAGTTCGTTCCTTTACCCAAGATGGAAGGATCGGCATAATACCCGTTCACATCCAATTCGCCCACTTGCACAAATTCATTGTAATAATTAGCGAACTCACGCAAGTTCATCATATCCAGCCGTTTGGTCTGTCTCTGTACAGCCAGCATGCCATCATACGTAAATTTAGCCTCACCAGCCTTACCTCGTTTAGTCGTAATCAATATCACTCCATTTGCTCCTTGCGCTCCATAAATCGCAGTTGCCGAAGCATCCTTCAAAATTTCCATTGAGACAATATCGGAAGGGTTAATGGTAGAAAGCGGAGAAATGGTAGATACAGAACCATTACCTAAAGCATCTCCCAGACCAAAATCTGCGCCCGAAGCACCTCCTCCCTGTACAATTACTCCGTCAATCACATATAGAGGTTCCGCATTGGAATTAATGGTAGCTTGTCCACGCACACGGATAGAAGACGAAGAACCCGGAGCTCCTGAAGTACTTACGGCAGAAACACCTGCTGCACGTCCCTGTAAAGACTGGTCCAGGTTGGTAATCACAGAACCTTTTATCGCATCTTCCCCCACTGATACAGAAGCACCAGACAAGTCACTTTTCTTCATGGTTCCATAACCCACTACCACCACTTCATCCAAAGTCTCAGAATCTTCTTTCAATACAATATGTAAAGATGTCTGGTTTGTGACCTTTATGGTTTGTGTTACATAACCTATATAAGAAATCTCCAGTGTAGCTCCAGAAGAAACGTTTAGTACAAAATTACCATCAATATCCGTAATTACCCCATTAGTTGTTCCTTTTTCCAGAACATTCGCTCCAATCACAGTTTCACCGGCAGCATCAACTACTTTTCCTTTGATCTGCCTTTTCGCTTGCTGCAACACTTCCGATGCATGAAGTTCAGAAGCCTGCACCTGATACACATTTCCCATAGAAACCATGGCAAATGCACCAGCAACCAGCGCACATCTTTTTACATTTTTATTCATAGTGTATCACTTGTATGATTAATAATTCTTCATCAATAGATATATGCGAAAAGCCAACAAACGGAATCCTCTCTACATAATATCAGATTAAAAGTCGCTTTATATTACAAATTTCTTACAATCACAAAGGTAGAAACAATCACATTGTAATAATGATACAATTTTATCTATCACTTGTATAAACAAATCACCGACTGTTCCTTCTCTTCCTTCTACCCTGCACAATCATCAACCGGATTCTGTCCCTTCATGAAATGTGTGTATTCAACTTCTATTATATCATTCTTCATTTGCTTACATGCAAACAAAATATTCACACAACTCCGAGGCAATAGAAAAGAAATTCGTTTCTGCATACTTATTAGATTTATTTCAACGCTGCAAAATTAGCCGATAAGCACTGATAAAAATGATATAATTTTATCATATACTGATTGAGTTTCATTTATTCCCCATCTAAACAGAAAAATGGCCCTCTTTTCTCAATACCTGATAAAAAGAGGGCCTTCCTTAATTATATATTATACTATTAAATAATAGTACGTTTCTTTCTGTAATTATCTCTAAACTCTTTTGGAGAACATCCTTTCTTCTTTTTAAATATGCGATTGAAATTAGATAAATTATTAAAGCCACACTCATAACAGATTTCAGCTACTGCCATCGTTGAATCAACAAGCAGACGCGTGGCATAGCCCAACCGCAAATCAATAATGTAATCTGACAAATTCTTACCTGTACGCAACTTAAAGAAACGACTGAAAGATACTTCGGTCATACCTACCATATCAGCCAGCTGCTTCAGCTTTATTTCCTCTTGATAATGCTTTCCTATATAGTCTTGTACTCTTTGTACACGCCTACTGTCTGAATGCACCTCTATTTTGGCAAACGAAGAACTTGAAAGAGTACGCGCCTGGTCAGTAAACAAAGAAAGTTCATAAAGCAAGGTCAGGAAATGTACCACGGCATAAAACCCTTTCATCTCAGGAAGCTTGTCAATCAATGAGTATACTTTCATCATGGCATCCATGGGAAAACAAAGCCCATACTGTGCTTTATCCAGCATTTTACGAATCATATCAAACTGATTCGTTTCCACCAGTCCACTCATAAAAGAAGGAACAAACTGAATAGTTATTTCCCGGATATTTTCTGAAGTACACGTATTTTGTTCCCACACATGTTCCAAATCAGGACTCGTAATTAATACCAGATCATAATCACCTATCACTTCAGCCGAATCCCCGACTACACGACGCACTCCAGGTGCATGCTCCACAAAATTCAGTTCAAACTCACGGTGGCAATGCATAGGATATGTAAACTCTTTCTTATGCCGATCGGCAATATAGAAGCAATCTTTATCTGAAAGAGGAGTTATTTCTCGTATAAAATTTTCATTCAACAACTTTTCCATAGCAGTACGTTTAAAGAAGAACAAAATAAGGCCATAATTAAAAGTTATTATTCTCAGAAAAAGCGTCTCATTCTCTATTTTTCTGTTTCCCACAAAAATAAGATAAAAACATATCAGTTTTATCACAAAACAACACCTATTTTTGCAGACAAATAAATAATTAAACAAAATCTATTATCAAAACTGAAAAGCATGAGTGCAAAAAGCAAACTTTATCTTTTAGCAGGCCTTTCTTTCTTGGCCGGAAATGCAATGGCACAGCACATCTGTATTTCTACCCCTAACACATCGCTCGTACTGAATGCGCCCAATGGCGGTGAGCTAAAGTATCTTTACTATGGAAGCAAACTGAATGAAACAGACTTGCAACACATCAACGAAGCATCTAATTGTAACCATACGGCTTACCCCGTATATGGAATGAATTGTCCGGGAGAAGCTGCTCTTTCTGTAAAACACGCCGACGGCAACATGTCTACACAAATGGAGGTGGTAAGTGTCAGCACTAATCAGGAGAAGCAGTCAACATTAACGACTGTCCACCTGAAAGACAAAGTATATCCGTTCTATGTCGACGTACACTACAAAGCATATCAGGATGTAGATATGATAGAAACCTGGACCGAGATAAGCCACACAGAAAAGAAGCCAGTATATCTGAGCCAGTTCTCTTCTGCCTACTTACCCATTCGCAGAGGAAATGTATGGCTTTCACATCTGTCTGGTTCATGGGCAAACGAAGGACAACTGACACAAGAACCGCTACAGCCAGGAATGACCGTAATTAAAAATAAAGATGGGGTACGCAATTCACATACCTCACATGCAGAAGTGATGTTCTCACTCGATGGGAAACCACAGGAAAATACAGGAAGAGTCATTGGAGCCGCCCTTTGCTACACAGGCAACTACAAACTGAAAATTGATACTGACGACAGCGATTATCATCAGTTCTATGCCGGCATCAACGAAGAAAACTCTTCATACATGCTTTCTAAAAAAGAAGTATTCCGCACGCCTGCCGTAGCCCTGACTTACAGCGACGAAGGGCTGAGCGGTGCAAGCCGTAATTTCCACAAATGGGGACGGACTTACAAACTGGCTCATGGCAATGTGGTTCGTGATATTTTATTGAACAGCTGGGAAGGTGTGTATTTCGACATTAACCAGAAAGGAATGGACCAGATGATGAGCGACATTGCCTCAATGGGAGGCGAGCTTTTCGTGATGGACGACGGATGGTTTGGAGACAAATATCCACGTAAGAACGACAGTTCCTCACTGGGTGATTGGGTAACAGACAAAAACAAGCTTCCGGAAGGTATTGAAGGATTGATAAGAGATGCAAAGAAGCATGGCATCAAGTTTGGTATCTGGATAGAACCGGAAATGGCAAACACAATCAGCGAATTGTATGAAAAACATCCTGAATGGATACTGAAAGCTCCTCAGCGTGATCCGGTTCTTGGACGTGGAGGTACTCAGGTAGTACTCGATTTGGCGAATCCGGAGGTACAGGATTTTGTTTTCAAGGTTGTTGACGACTTGATGACACAGTACCCCGACATCGCTTACATTAAATGGGATGCCAACATGGCTATTATGAATCACGGCTCCAACTACCTGACAGCTGATAAACAAAGCCACATGTACATAGAATATCACAAAGGCTTTGAGAGTGTATGCCAGCGTATCCGTGCCAAATATCCGGACTTAGTGATTCAGGCTTGTGCCAGCGGAGGCGGTCGTGCCAACTATGGCTATCTTCCTTACTTTGATGAGTTTTGGGTGAGCGACAACACGGATGCACTGCAACGCATCTACATGCAATGGGGAACATCTTACTTCTTCCCTGCCATTGCCATGGCTTCGCACATCAGTGCGGCTCCCAACCACCAGACTTTCCGCACCGTTCCACTTAAATACCGCATCGATGTAGCTATGAGTGGACGATTAGGAATGGAAATCCAGCCTAAAAACATGACCGATGAAGAAAAAGACCTGTGTCGCAAAGCAATAGCCGATTACAAGAAAATCCGTCCGGTAGTTCAGTTAGGAGATATTTATCGCCTTGTTTCTCCATACGACCATCTGGGAGTAGCCTCCTTAATGTATACCAGTCCGGAAAAAGACAAAGCTGTATTCTACTGGTGGAAAACAGAACATTTTGTCAATCAGCACTTACCGCGTATAACAATGGCCGGACTTCATCCCGAAAAGACTTACCGTATCACAGAGTTGAACCGGATTGACAATCAGCCGTTGCCCTTTGAAGGGAAAGTCTACAGTGGAGCATTCCTGATGGAAAACGGCCTGGAAATTCCTTATACTCATCAGGTAGACTATCATAAATTGAATGATTATGCCAGCCGGGTATTGTATCTGGAAGAAGTAAAATAAATTTCACCATACATACACAAAATAATAGCCGGACTTGCCACCCACATGGCAAGCCCGGCTTTATTATATGAGAAGAATCTGCTTATTCCCAATTATCTGTACGGAACGGATACAAGGGCAATTCACGCAAGTTGGCCACATTACCAAGCTGAAAGTCACGGAAGCAATAGCGTACGGCAACAGGCTGTGCTACCTTGTCGCAAGTTACCTTTATCTGCAAATTATTGTACACTTCAGCTTTTGCCGGATAGAACACTTTATCGCTCCCTGCTACTTCAAAACCGTCCATACCCAACAGACGGTTAAACCCTTCTTCTGCATGATCAAAGGATAAAATAGCTGCACCGCCTTTCACTTCCATCGACTTATAAACAGGTCCACATGCCTCTATGCCCGGCACATGGTAAGTCTTACTCAAAGCCATATAAGCAAGGCGCTTTCCTACGTCTGTTTTATTCTTGGGGTGCACATTCTTGATTTCATAAGGTTCTACCAAGTCGTTGGTTGAAATCATACCACTGTTCGAAATGATAGACTGCGCCTTGAACTGTGCTTCACGAAGGTATGCACACCCGGTAGTTTCCGTAGAGTTAAACGGCGCAATCTCCACATAATAGAAAGGCAATTCACCCAGCCCCCATTCCTTACGCCAGAGTTCCACCATTGTCTTCAGTCGTTCAGCATACGTTTTGTGTTTTCCTACATTCGATTCTCCCTGATACCACAAAAAGCCTTTGATGGTATAGTTCTGTAGTGGCTTCAACATGCCGTTATACATCAATGTCGGACTCAGGTAATGCCACCAGTCGTGCCCGTCCTCCTTGCGAATATCTTTCTCCAAGTCTATATCTGGATACTGGGACACGATTTCACGAGGTAACCATCCTTCCACCATAGAACCACCCCAACTACAGTTGATGATTCCTATTGGAATATCCAGTACCTGATTCATCATCATGGCAAAATGAAAGGCCGTCGCACTAAAAGCCGGTGCATTTTCCGGATTACTTACCTTCCAGCTCCCTTTACACGAATCCACAGGTTTTACCTGACCGTTCTTCTCCACGGTAGCCACACGAATACCTTTCCATTTCGATGAAGTAGCAATGGTTTCATTAGCCCCTGCTATCGGACAGTTTACAAATCCTCGGAGAGGCATCTCCATATTCGACTGTCCTGAGCAGAACCAGACTTCGCCTACCAGGACATTGTTCAGTTTCACTTCCTCTCCATCGGAAATGGAAATCGTATAAGCCTGATAACCGGCTGTGGGAGTCTGAATTTTAGCCACCCACTTTCCTTCCGCATCGGCGGTTACTTTATACACTTCCCGGTTCCACGATGGACGGATAATCACTTCAGCATTCGCATTTGCCTTTCCCCACAGACAAGCTTCGGTCTGCTGTTGCAATACCATATTGTCACTCACAATGTCGGGCAATGTAATCTTGCCCCATGCTCCAGCCTGCATCATCAGCAGACAAGCACTCACAATCCATTTTTTCATCTTACTCTATTTTTTAAGTCGTTATTTCTACAAAAATGATATAAGGAAGAGCGTTCTCAAAAACAGAAAGTTAAAATTGCACGTTTCTCATAATATCATATTCCTCTTCACAAAGATAGCATATCTCACCTCCTTACAATTGATACTTTCTTATCCAAGTTTTTCCAAATCATCCTCTAAGCATCGTTACATTATTTACCACATCCCCTTACACGTTCTACGTTCTCCCACGCAAAACCCTACGTTTCCCGAACCTAAAACCTACGTTTCCGCACTGAGAAACATACGTTTCCTTTACGAGAAACGTAAAACTCACAAAGAAAATATTCCATTATTCCCGAAGCATTTCCACAAAACAATCTCGCCTTTTCCATATACCACCAAAATAAATTCCATTATATAGCCCAACTCTCATTTTAAATTATAACTTTGCGAATAAAGAACTCAAACTTGAAAGATATGAAAGTAGCAATCATCGGAGCCGGAAACATGGGAGGTGCCATTGCCCGTGGACTGGCCAACGGACATTATATTCAGGCACAAGAGATTTCGGTATCCAACCCCAGTGCCGGCAAACTGGACGCGCTAAAAGCGGAATTTCCTGCCATTCACGTAACGCATTCCAATAAAGAAGCGGCAGAAGATGCGGACATTATCATTATTGCCGTCAAGCCGTGGAAAGTGGAAGAAGTGCTGAAGCCGCTTAGATTAAGAGGACCACAGATTTTGGTATCGGTAGCCGCAGGACTGACTTTTGAAGACCTGGCACATTTTGTAGACCCGGAAATGCCGATATTCCGCGTCATTCCTAACACGGCCATTTCAGAAGGAGCCAGCATGACACTGATTGCCGCACGCAATGCTTCGGAAGAACAGATCACTTCCCTGACTGCGCTCTTTAACGAGATGGGACGTTCCATGCTGATTGAAGAGAAACAATTTGCAGCTGCCACCTCGCTGACTTCCTGTGGCATTGCCTACGTACTGAAATACGTACAAGCTGCCATGCAGGCAGGAGTAGAACTGGGTATCAAACCACACGATGCACAGACCATGCTGGCACAAACCCTGGAAGGGGCAGCCAAACTCTTGCTAAACAACGAAAATGCACATCCGGCCACAGAAATCGAGAAAGTGACTACTCCGGGAGGAATTACCATCAAGGGTATCAACTCGCTGGAGCACGACGGATTTACCTCGGCCGTTATTCATGCCATCAAGGCCAGCTTATAAAAACATCACACGGGGAGCTTCGTGCTCCCTTTTTCATTACAAAACCTGAACCGACATGAAAAACAACATTCTTATCACCATGGGAATCCTTGTATTGCTGGGAGTGGCCGTACAAGGTTTGTTTGGCATCGTAGCCGGTGTATTCCTGTCCGCCATTTTAGGAATCATCTACGGAGCCGTCAAGAAGAACAAGCAGTTTCTGCGCTGGTCGGTCATTGCACTTACCATCGACATCATCTGCATCATTCTGTTCTATTTCTGCCTGATTCAATCGGACATGTAGCTTTTACTTCACAAAACCTTTTTTTGCCCATTTCAGGCTGTTCCATCGTTTCACAAAGATAAAGGCACGGATATTCTCGTCGAGCAGGAAGGCACACCACATACCGACCAGTCCCCAGCCCAAATGAATACCGAACAGATAGCTGAGTCCAACAGAGACCGTCCACTGTACAATCAAGCCGACATAGAACGGGAAATTCACGTCACCTGCCGAGCGGAGGGCATTCGTGGCATAGATATTTACGGCACGCCCTATCTCTACGATGACATCGACAATGAGAATGGTCACTCCCAACCGGATAATATTCTCGTTGTCCGTCAGCATACTGAAGATTGTATGACCGAATATGGCCCAAATGCACGAAAGTCCCAGCGATACCAGAATGGACAAACGCATGACGTACTTTCCCAACAGGTAGGCCGCACGTATCCGCTTCTGCCCCACCAGATGACCTATACTGATGGCTCCTCCTTGTGCCATGGCGATGGCGAAGAGATAGACAAACATGGTGGTATTCACCGTATAGGTTCGCGTGGCCAGCGAATCATTTCCCAGAATATTGATTAAATAGGTGATGACCACCTGCGAAAAACTGTACGACATATTCTCCCCGGCAGAAGGGACTCCCACCTTCAACAGGTTTTTCAGTTCTATCCAAGGGAAAGGACGGAACAGAACCATCGGGAAAGACGGGATGTGTTTTCTGAAGAGAATGACAAACAAGACAATCATACTCACGCCACGAGCTATAGAAGTAGATATGGCCGCTCCTTCCGCTCCCATAGCAGGCAGACCGAACTTACCGAAAATCAAAGAATAGTTTCCGATAATGTTCATCACATTGACCAGCACCGTGACCAGCATGGGATAAATGGCTTTGTTGGCACTACGCAAGGACGCGGAAATGGTCAGCGAGATAGCCTGAAAGAAAGCAAATGCACCTACAATCTCCATGTATCCGATACCATACTTCAGCAATTCCGGACGAAGTCCCATCCATCCCAATAATGTAGCTGCTCCATAATGCAAGATGGCACTGACCACGAGTCCCACGACCAGGTTCAGCAATAAAGACACACCGACCACCTGCACCATCTTGTTCCTCATTCCTGCTCCCAGGTACTGCGAACACAACACAGAAGTTCCGATATTGATTACCTCAAAAATAAGGAAAGCAAACATCACAATCTGGTTCACCACCCCTACTGCCGCCACACTTTCATCGGAATACTGACTCAGCATAACGGTGTCGACAGCACCTAACATCATAATCAATAAAGTCTCGATAAAGATAGGAATCACAAGCTTCGTCAAGCCTTTCCGGATACCTGTTTGTTGAATTGCCTGTTCCACGTATTAACTCTCTAAAAAACGTGACAAAATTACAACATTTAGCCCGGAGAGTGTCTTGACATAGGTCAATTTAAAGGTGTAAACCCTACAATGCACTATTTTCTCCCTTTTCTTCACTATTTTCCCCCTCAAATTCCTGATAAAATATGATTTTTGTAACACTTAAAAATAATTATTATGAAAACCAAGCAATTTCTACTTATCCTATTAGCATGTCTTTGCTTCCCTTTTGCTCAGTTATGGAGTAATCCTGTACACGACCTTCTGGAAAGAATTGATCCAGGAGCTTCCAAGAAATTCATCATACAAGTAAAGAAAGGATCATCCGATTTTTTTGAACTCGACCAGAAAGGTGACAAGGTAGTCATTCGAGGAAACAACTACGTAAACATTGCTACCGGCTTGAACTGGTACCTGAAATATTACGCAGGCATTCATCTCTCATGGAACGGCATGACTGCTGAGTTGCCGGAAAGTTTGCCAAAAGTTTCTACTCCGGTACGCAAGGAAACCAACCTCTCCTTACGCTACGATTTCAACTATTGCACTTATTCCTATACCATGGCTTTCTGGGACTGGGAACGCTGGGAAAAGGAAATCGACTGGATGGCACTGCACGGTATCAACTTGCCACTGGCAGTAGTCGGTCAGGAATGCGTGTGGAAAAACATGCTCGAAAAGCTAGGTTACACCAAAGAAGAAATCAACAAATTCATTGCAGGACCTGCTTTCTTGGCATGGTGGGCCATGAACAACCTGGAAGGATGGGGCGGTCCCAATCCGGACAGCTGGTACACACAGCAGGAAGCATTGCAGAAGAAAATTCTGAAACGTATGCGTGAATACGGCATCGAACCGGTATTCCCCGGTTATTCCGGTATGGTACCTCACGATGCCAACAAGAAATTGGGACTGAACGTAACCGAACCGGCATTGTGGAACGGATTTACCCGTCCGGCTTTCCTGCTTCCTACCGACTCACGCTTCAACGAAATTGCTTCCTTATATTATAAGGAACTGGAAAAGCTGTTCGGCAAAGCCAACTATTACTCTATGGACCCGTTCCACGAACTTGAAGATGCGGGAAGCGTGGATTTTGATGCAGCCGGAAAAGCCGTACTTAAAGCAATGAAGAATGTCAATCCGAAGGCTACATGGGTGATTCAAGGATGGACGGAAAACCCGCGCCCGGAGATGATCAAGAATCTGAACAACGGAGATATCCTGATTCTGGACCTGTTCAGCGAATGTCGCCCGATGTGGGGTATTCCTTCTATCTGGAAACGTGAAAAGGGTTATGAGCAGCACGACTGGCTGTTCTGTATGATAGAAAACTTCGGAGGCAACGTGGGTCTGCACGGACGTATGGACCAGTTGCTGAACAATTTCTACCTTACCAAGAACAATCCATTAGCCGCCCATCTGAAAGGTATCGGCCTGACCATGGAAGGTAGCGAAAACAATCCGGTGATGTTCGAGCTGATGTGCGAACTTCCCTGGCGTCCGGAAAAGTTCACCAAGGAAGAATGGTTAAAAGACTACCTTTTTGCACGCTACGGTGTACGGGATGAAAAAATCACACAGGCATGGAGCATTCTTGCCGACGGCATCTACAACTGCCCGTTTGGCAATAACCAGCAAGGCCCTCACGAATCCATTTTCTGTGGCCGTCCCGGACTGAATAACTTCCAGGCATCCAGCTGGTCTAAGATGCAGAACTATTATGACCCGACCAGCACGGAAGCGGCAGCCCGCCTAATGCTGGAAGTAGCCGACAAATACAAAGGCAACAACAATTTTGAATACGATTTGGTAGACATCGTCCGTCAGTCACTCTCCGACAGAGGACGTATCGTCTACAACCAGACCATTGCTGACTTCAAGAGTTTCGATAAAAAGAACTTTGCTGCTCATTCACAGGAGTTCCTGAATATCTTGCTGGCACAAGACCGCCTGTTAGGTACAAGAAGTGAATTCCGCGTAGGACGCTGGATTGAACAAGCCCGTAATCTCGGAACTACTCCGGAGGAAAAAGATTTGTACGAATGGAATGCCCGCGTACAGATTACCACATGGGGAAACCGCGTATGTGCCAACGACGGAGGTCTTCGCGACTATGCCCATAAAGAATGGAACGGTCTTCTGAAAGATTTCTATTACAAACGCTGGGCAGCCTACTGGCAGACACTCCAGGATGTGCTCGATGGTAAACCAATGGTAGAACTGGACTACTATGCCATGGAAGAACCTTGGACACTTGCGCATAATCCGTACGCATCGCAACCGGAAGGTGACTGTGTCAGCGTAGCAAAAGAAGTGTTTAACAAAGTGTTTCCGAATAAATAACAAGAATAACCATTAATCAGAAAGCACCATGAAACGATTGTTGTCATTAGACATCTTACGCGGCATCACGGTATGCGGCATGATTCTGGTAAACAATGCCGGAGGCCCCGTTTCGTACGCACCGTTGCGCCATTCTGTATGGAACGGACTCACTCCGTGCGACCTGGTCTTCCCGTTCTTTCTGTTTATGGTCGGTATTTCCACCTACATTTCTCTCCGGAAATTTAATTTCGAGCCTACCTCTGAAGTTATCAGAAAGATTGTTCGACGTACATTCCTCATCATTCTGATTGGATTAGCAATTGACTGGTTTGGATATGCTTGTAACGGAAATTTCTTCCCCATAGACACACTACGCATCCCTGGTGTATTGCAACGAATTGGCCTATGCTACGGCATCGTATCGCTTATGGTCATTTATATCAATCATAAGTATCTCCCATGGATTTGCGGTGGATTACTACTTGCCTATTCCATCTTACTTCTGACAGGAAATGGCTATGCCTGTGATGACACCAATTTGCTTGCGGTCATCGACAGAGGCATATTTGGTGAAGCCCATCTTTACAAAAAAAGTCCAATTGATCCGGAAGGCCTTGCCGGCACATTGTCTGCCGTAGCCCACACGCTCATCGGATTTATGTGTGGCAGATTGTTGCTGGAAAAGATATCTGTAAACAAACGGATTGTCAAGCTCATTACAGCAGCTGTAATGATGCTGATCATCGGCTATGTACTTTCCATTTGGATGCCGATTAACAAACGGGTATGGTCTACCACCTTCGTTTTAGTCACATGTGGCTGGGGTTCTCTGCTATTGGCATTGCTTATGTATGTAATAGACGTAAAGAACATCAATAAAGGATGGACCTTCTTCCTGGTTTTCGGGATGAACCCTTTGTTCCTTTACGTACTGAGTGAAGTGGTAGCCATCATCTTCTCTCAATGGGAAATAAAAGATGCCATTTATCATGCCATTACTATGATTATTTCTGATGAATATTTGGCGTCTCTTGTCTACTCGCTATTATTCTGTTCAGTTATGGGACTGACCGGATACATCCTCCATCGTAAAAGAATTTATATCAAAATCTGATAAAAACTAACCTTTAAAAAATCTAAGTTTATGTGTAAAGTACAATTGAAAAATGCAAGACTAAGGCCATTCGCTTTGTTTATGGCTCTTTTTCTGATGAATGTTTCATGGGCATTTGCGCAGCTCACTGTTACAGGACGTGTACAGAGTAAATCAGGCGAACCGCTGATTGGTGTAAACGTCATTGAAAAAGGTACTACCAACGGTACAGTTACCGACTTGGATGGTAATTTCTCTCTTCGAACAGAGAAAGGTAAAACACTTGTGTTCTCTTATATCGGTTTCGTAGCACAAGAAAATGTAGTAAAAGGAACCAGAATGAATGTTACTCTTCTTGAAGATACGGAAACCTTGGATGAGGTAGTAGTTATTGGTTATGGTAGCATGCAACGTAAAGATGTAACCAGTTCTATTACTACTGTAAAAGCAGAAGATATGAATGTCGGTGTTATTACAACTCCGGCTCAGATGCTTCAGGGTAAAGTTCCTGGGCTGACTATCGCCAATACCAGCGACCCGAACGGTTCGGCTTCCATCTCTTTGCGTGGTGCTTCTTCACTGCGTACCGGCGAAGCCATGGAACCTTACTACGTAGTAGACGGTGTACCTGGAGTAAGTATCTCTCTGGTAGCTCCAGAGGACATCGAAAGTATCGATGTCTTGCGCGATGCTTCTGCTACAGCCATCTATGGTTCTAAAGCTGCCAATGGTGTGATTATCATCACTACGAAGAAAGGTAAGAAAGATGGACGTACAAGTGTGAGCTACAGCGGCTACGTAGCATGGGATCGTACCTTAAAGACCTTAGATATGATGACGGCAGATGAGTTATTAAGCTATGCCCAAACAAATAACATTACCCAGCTAAATGACTACTACAATGTAGATAATCCGGCTAACACTAATTGGCAAGATGAAGTGTTACGTACAGGTTTCAGCCATAATCACAACGTATCTATTAACGGTGGCAATGAAAAAACGAATTATAGCGCTTCACTTAACTTCCAAGACCGTGAAGGTGTGGTAAGAGGTACTAATATGGATCGTTTGAATGCACGCACCTTCGTACAAACCCAAGCTCTGAATAACCGTTTAGAATTAGCTCTCAGTTTGAATGCCAGCATCCGTAATAGTTCTACAGGACCAACCGACATCCAAGGTCGTAGCGTATTGGATGCAATGTACTACTACAACCCTTTGGTTCCTGTAAAAAATGAAGATGGTACATGGTATCGTAACCTGAATATTTCACAGAACTATAACCCGCTGTCAATGATTAACGAAGACCGTTATGACACAAAAGAAAAATTGTTGCAAGGTACAGCGCAAGCCACCCTGCATATCATCGACGGTCTGGACTGGAATCTTAATCTTTCATACCAAAACCAACAATACATCTACAACATCTACAATACCACACAAACCCAGTTGCCTTCAGTTATTTCGAAACACGGACAGGCAGACCGTAGCACTACAGAAAACATCCGCAAGCAGATGGAAACTTACCTGAATTGGAACCATACTTTTGTAGATGCACATAAAGTTGGTATCATGCTGGGTTACTCATGGGAACAAGCTGACAACAACGACGGTTTCGGACTGAGAGTCTATAATTTCTATAATGACGATTTAACTTACCACAACTTGGGTATGGCCAATAACATAGATATTAATGACATCATCAGCAACAACCTCTCTACACTGAGAATGATTTCCTTCTATGGACGTATTAATTACAGTTATAAGAGCAAATACTTGCTGCAAGCAACTGTTCGTCGAGACGGTTCTTCTGCTTTCGGTGAAAACAATCGCTGGGCAACTTTCCCATCTGTATCTGCAGCATGGCGCATCACGGAGGAACAATTCATGAAAAACCAACACGTATTCGATGACTTGAAATTGAGAGTCGGCTACGGTATAAGCGGAAACTCTTTGGGATTCGACGCCTTTATCGCACGTCCCCTGTATGGTGCTACAGGATGGTTCACCTACGTAAATTCAGATGGAAGCACATCCAATTATAGAATGCTGGGAGCTACCCGAAATGCTAATCCGGATTTGAAATGGGAAAGTACTAGTATGTTCAACATCGGTATCGACTTCGGTTTCCTTCACAACCGCCTGAGCGGTACCATCGAGTACTACGACAAACGTACCAGCGATTTAATTTATGATTATCCAGTTTCTACCAACCGTTATCCTTATGGTACCATGACAGCCAATGTAGGTGATATCAGCAACAAGGGTATCGAAATCACCATCAATGCTGTACCTGTGCAAACCCATAACTTCACATGGAGTACAACCCTTAACCTGTCACATAACAAAAACGTAGTAGAAAAATTGACCAACGCATCCTATTCTGTACCTTACATTGATATGTCTGACCCTGATGTTGGCGGATTCTCAGGTCAAAATGTACAACGCATTATGGAAGGTTCTCCTATCGGACAGTTCTATACTTACGAATGGGCTGGCTACAATGAAAACGGAGTATCCGTTTTCAACGACTATGATGCCGATGGAAAACTGATTGGAACAACCGACGCCCCAACAGACGAAGACCGCCACAAAACAGGTAGCGCACAGCCTAAATTGACTTACGGATGGAACAATGATTTCACATGGAAAAACTGGACACTAACTGCTTTCTTCCAAGGTGTAGCCGGAAACCAGATCTACAATGCAACCCGAAACTACTATAATAACGTTGGGTTGGTAGCAGCCGGGAAAAACGTGTTAAGCGAAGTGGCTACAGAACAAAAATTCTCTGATTCCAATGCACAGCGTCCTTCTGATCGCTATCTGGAAAATGGCTCTTATTTCCGCCTGGCTACATTAACACTGGGATACAATTTCGGGAAGTTAGGCGATTGGGTGAATAACCTGCGTATCTATGCCACCTGCAACAACGTATTTACCATCACCGGCTACAAGGGATTAGATCCAGAAGTCTATCTGGGAGGTCTGACACCTGGTATGGACTGGCGTAATACCCAGTATCCGCGTACACGTACATTCATGGTAGGTGTAAATGTAAACTTCTAATCTAAAATATGGAGACATAAAAATATGAAAACAAGATATTTTATTTCTGCTGCCTTACTGGCACTTACAACTGTCAGTTGTACGGACCTAGACGTAGACATCAAGTCCCAGTACACTGAATACCCTGATTCTGAGATTGCACTGAGTGCGCGCATAAACAATGCTTATTACGCCTTCCGCGGTGCTCTGGGACGTCGTTATGACGAACTCATATCTTGCAACTCCGACGAATATACCGCAGTCAGTTTCGATGGAGATTACCTAAACGGACGTGATATGTCCAACATTTCTCTCCACATGGTCAATGCGGATGCTAGCAACAGCCAGCTGGCGGTTTACAACGATATTCAAGCTGGTATCGTAAATTGCAACCAGTTACTAATGGATTTAGGAGAAGGTGAAGACCAGGTAAGCCTTATCGCTCCACTTCGTGCTGCACGTGCTTTCTATACTTTCCTACTAATGGACAACTGGGGAGATACCCCCATCATTGACTACAAAGTATTGGATGACAATTCAGCCATCGAACGCTCTCCGCGTGCGGAAGTAGCTAAATGGATTGAATCAGAACTATTGGCCATCCGTGATGACTGTCCAAGTGAAGTATCCGAAGCAACCTACGGAACACCAACCTGCTGGATGGTGGATGCGCTATTAGCTAAGCTGTATATCAATTGGAACGTGTATACACAGGATGTTACCAGCTCCAGTTGGTCCTCTACTACGCCCAATGAAAAATTGAATGATTGTATCACAGCTTGTGATCGCGTCATCAAGTCACAATTGTTCAATTTAAACGATGGTTACAAAGAAAAGTTCATGTACACCAACGGTGCACAAATCAAAGACTTTATCTATGCTATGCCGTATGATGCTGTCACCGCACAAGGTATGAGCTACGCCCGTTTCCGTACCTGGCGTCGTGGACAGAACGACAATGGTTTCTATAGTATTGAAATGACCAATTCTGTAGGAGGTAACATGACTCTAACCCCTCAGTTTGTTGAATTATTCTGCCTGCCAGGAGATGACCGTAATACAGTAATTGCCGGAAATACAGGGGAAAATATTGATGAGGAGTCTTTCGATGTATACCAGTATGATAATGCAACAGGCATGCCAACTAACGTACGTAACACTTATAAAGGAGATTTAGTCACTTTCAGTAAATCCATTACACTAGCTACTGGCTATGATGAAGATGGCAATCTCCGAGTTCCCAATGCAGACTTAAATTGTGGCGCAACTTTAACCGGATGGACACAAGGTTATCGTTCCATCAAATTCTTCCCAGATATCAACGATTACAACGTATACAGTCGTAACCAAGACAACGACGTACCTATCTTCCGTTATGCAGACATTATCTTGATGAAATGTGAAGCTATTGTCCGTGGCGGTACAGCTACATTAGGCGACACACCTCAAAGTCTATTCAATCAGATTCGCAAATATGTACACGCTCCAGAATTAAATCATGACCCAGATCTACAGGAAATTTTGGACGAACGTGGACGTGAATTTCTCGACGAACACTGGCGTCGTAACGACCTGATTCGTTTTGGTGACTTTGAACGTGACTGGGGATTTAAGTATGATTATAATCCGGATGCAGCTAATCCCCAATATCGTCTGCTACCGTTGGCCCGTGACGTACTGAATGCAAATGCAAATTGGACACAAAACGAAGGCTATTAATTTACTACATAATATCGGTGAGGTGTATTCCTCACCGATATTTGCAAATTTTCCTATTTCCCAATATTTATAAGTTACAAATTGAATAGTCTTAAACCCATAAAAATCATATAATTGCAATTTCTTATTTTTGCAGAAATAAAAATAGCAATCATGTAGATTTAAGATTTATGAAGACACATCTTACCACATTATTCAAATGTCTGATTTATGGAGCAGTTACTCCACTAATTATTTCTTGCTCTGACGGTCATACCACCGATAGCTTATTGTCATATATTGATACAAGAATCGGTACAGCTACCAGTACCACTCATACTGCCGGTATGTTTGGTAAGCACACTGAAGAATACGGACAAACTTTACCTGCCGTACTAGAGCCGAATGGTATGAACTTCTGGACTCCACAAACACAAGACACTGAACTCAAATGTATTGCTCCTTACTATTATCGTGATTCCTTGTTTCAAGGATTCCGCAACTCTCACTGGATTGTAGGCGGATGTACACAAGACTATGGTTCCATGACGCTAACCGCCTCATTCGACCCATTGCGATGCCTACCTGAAAAGAGAGCAACAAGATTCTTACACGAGCAGGAAACTGCAACCCCTGCTTATTATTCTGTAACCTTGCCTGATGAACATCTTCAGGCTGAACTGACGGGCCGCTCACGGTCTGCAATTTTCCGCTTTACCTACCAGAAGGCAGGAAAAGCTTACCTCATCGTCAATCCTAACAGCGATGAAGGAGAAGGATACATTGAAATTGATACCCTTCAAAAACGTATCTACGGATACAACCCTGTACACCGTATTTATCAAGGCTGGGGAGAACCTGCTGGATACAGCGGTCATTTTATTATAGACTATCAAAAGGAACCTTGCGAATTCGGGACCTTCCGTGAAGACAGTGTGTTCCCGGGACAAATTAAAATTGAAAAAGAAAAAAACATCGGTATATATATAGGTTTTCATGTAAAAAACAACGAACAAATACTAGTCAAAGCGGCTTCTTCATTTACCGATAAAGAAGGAGCTGAAAAGAATATGCAGCAAGAAATTCCGCATTGGGACTTCAACCAAATACAGAAAGAACTTACTGCCATTTGGGAAAAACATCTGTCTGCTATTGAAGTGGAAACACCAAACCAAGAGGCCAAGGAGAAATTTTATGAAGCTTTCTACCGGACTTCTTTCCTACCACGTACATTCAATGATGTGGATGGCAGATATCCAGCTTTTGCCCAAAAAGATTCAATTCTCCAACTGGCATCTAATGAAGTGTACTACGAGGACTACAGTATGTGGGATACTTATCGTTCCCTGCATCCACTTATCAACTTGTTATATCCTACTCAGGGAGGAAACATGATGCAATCGCTTGTTCATAAGTTTGAACAAGGAGGATGGCTCCCTATTTTCCCGTGCTGGAACAGCTATACGGCAGCCATGATAGGCGATCATTGCATTGCGGCTATAGGAGATGCCTACATAAAAGGTGTGCGTAACTTCGACATAGAAAAGGCTTACGAGGCCATGCGAAAAAATGCTTTCGAGTCACCTGCTAATGAAAAAGACTATCAAAATGGAATGGGACGCCGTGCGCTGCAATCGTACCTAAAATATGGTTACATTCCGTTAGAGGATAGTGTGCCCGATGCCTTTCACACAAAAGAACAGGTATCACGTACGTTAGAATATGCCTACGATGACTTTGTCCTCTCCCAAGTAGCCAAACAGCTTCAAAAGAACGAGGATTACAAGTTGTTGTCCGCACGTGCTCAAAATTACCGCAATGTGATTGACCCGCAAACAGGCTATGCGCAAGGAAGACATGCCGACGGAACGTTTTTGAAAGAGCAGAACGCATTCCAATTTGCTAAATTTATCACAGAAGGAGCTCCTTGCCATTACACATGGTATGTGCCACATGATCCATACGGACTGATGGAGTGCATGGGAGGAAAAGAAAAATTTACCCTGAAACTGGATTCGATGTTCAGCGAACACCGCTACTGGCACGGAAATGAGCCCTGCCACCAAATCGCATTCATGTTTAATTATGCGGGGGAACCATGGAGAACCCAGCAAACAGTACGCCATATTATGGAGACAGAATACCTGAACTCCCCAGGAGGCCTTTCAGGTAATGACGATGCAGGACAGATGTCAGCCTGGTATATTTTTGCTTCTTTAGGATTTTATCCAGTTTGCCCAGGTTCACCTTTCTATGTCTTGGCCAGTCCTTCATTCCCTAAAGCTGTACTACATCTCGAAAATGGGAAATCATTTATTCTTCAAGCAGAGAATGCCTCTGAAGAGAATATTTACATACAAAAAGTAACCTTAAACGGGAAGGCTTATACCAAGAATTATATTTCGCACAAAGATATTATAGCAGGAGGTGAGATGGTATTTACAATGGGAAATACTCCCAACAAGACATGGGGAAGTGCTCCTGAAAATTGTCCGCCTTCCTTAATTGAGGTTGCTGAATAAAAACGTAAAAAATTTGCATAATGAAAACAAGACACATTCTTTTTGCACTACTTTGCATCTTCTTATTCGGAGCATGCCATTCACCTCAAACAGGGGTTTACAACATCATGGACTATGGTGCTACGGGAGATGGAAAAACCGATGACGCCTCAGCCATTCAGAAAGCTATCAACGCTTGTTCGGAAGCAGGCGGAGGAACAGTGCTTGTTCCATCCGGACATACATTTCTTTGCGGACCATTTAAGTTAGCTTCTTACGTAGAGTTACAACTGGCCCCTAACTCCCGGTTGCTGGCAAATCCAGACGAAAGCATCTATACAGAAAGTGCATTCGGCGCCAACCGAGGAGAAGGCATGATGTGGATTAGTGGAAAGGACCTGAAAAATGTATCAATTACCGGAACCGGAAGCATTGACGGAAACGGAGTTGCTTTTATGGGTAAGGAACTAGAAGATTCCTACGAATTAAAACCGATAACAGATTTTGACCCGCGTCCACATGTTCTGACACTAACCAATATCGAGAAACTTGTCATACGAGATATAAACATCTGCAATAGTGCCTATTGGACCGTACATCTGATAGGTTGTAACAACGTAATGATCGATGGTATCAGCATCCTTAATGACCTGAAAATACGTAATGGAGATGGAATAGACATAGATCACTCTAAAGACGTACGTATATCCAACTGCTTCATCGAGTCTGGAGATGACTGTATCTGTCTGAAAAACCGACGTGAATTCGAACAATATGGAAGCTGTGAAGATGTGGTAGTAACCAACTGCACCATGACTTCACGTTCATGCGCCGTAAAAATCGGTTCGGAAAACATGGACAAAATCAACAATGTGTTATTCACTAATTGCATCATCAAAGACAGCAACCGGGGCATAGGCATTCAAAACCGTGATGAAGGTACAGTTACCAATGTCATCTTTTCAAACATGATTGTGGATTGCCGCTTTTTCTCTGATGTATGGTGGGGAAAAGCAGAACCTATCTATGTAACGTCTTTCCCACGTGCTGTAGGTAATCACAAAGATGCCGGATGGCGTTTCCCAAAAGGAGCCGTGAAAGGTGCTTGTGGAGAGGTAAGCCGTATTTATTTCCACAATATCAAATGTACAAGTGAAAACGGAATATTTGTCAGTGGTGATACAATAGACAAGATCAACCGAATTTATTTTGATCAGATAGAAGTAAACTTACACAAACGAACCACTTTTGAAGGAGGAATATACGATAAACGCCCATGTGACGGAGAAGGCTTTTTGAGAGGAAAAACTTACGGATTCTTTTTTCATACAGCATCCGATATTCAAATGGAGAATTGTACAGTCAACTGGGGAGATACCCGTCCTGATTATGCTGCAGAAAATATACACTTGGAAAATACAGCTGGGGTAATTCAAAAATAGCCCCAAGTGTTTTTAAAAACGCCGTTGTGAAACGGTTCATTTCTAAATTTCTTTTTTTAAGAGGCTGTCCCAAATTAATTTTTGAGATAGCCTCTCTTTTTTACCTTACGAATGTCCCACAGAACTTGGCAAGCAGCCAAAGCGCTGCTTAAAACATTTTGTGAAATACTTTGGATCATTGAAACCTACCGCATAAGCCACCTCAGAGACATTGGCATCTCCTTTTTTCTGTTCCAGCAACTGATAACCCATATCCAATCTAAAGTTCTTCATAAACTGTCCTATAGGAATTCCTGCCAGATTCTGCATCTTCTGGTTTACCAATGTCTTGCTGTATCCCATATCACGAATAAAAGCATCCAATCCATATTCAGACTCCGCATAATGCTCTTTCATCAAAGTAATAGCCCGATCCATAAAGACCTTATCTCTGGAGTCTTCTATCAATCCCAGATCACTCACATCTGTCAATGTCAGAGCCGCAGGTTTTGAGAATCTCTCCTGATACCCACGACGCAAAGCCAAAATATTACGAATACGATATTTAAAAATATCTGCATCAAAAGGTTTACACAAATATTCATCAACCCCTACCGAATAGCATATTTTCTCATTTTCTTCCGAACACACCGCTGTAAGAATTAGAAAGGGAATGTGACTAGTCTCTAAATTTGCTTTTACTCTTTTCGATAGTTCCAGCCCATCCATTTCAGGCATAAGCAAATCACTAATAATCAAATCTACATGTTCACTTTCTATTATTTCTATAGCCTTTTTCCCATTTTCTGCTTCTAAAAGTTTATATTCTTGCTTCAGCAAAGAGCGAATATAACGACGCATATCAGAATTATCATCCACTATCAATAAGGTCGTTCCATGTTCCGATGCCACAGATTTTACCAATGACATGTTTTCTTCATCCAAATGCCTTTCAGCAACGCCATGTTCTTTTACGGGCATTTCTTTCATTGGCAGCAATATTCTAAAAGAAGCTCCTCCAGCATGATTATTTCGGACAGATATCACTCCTCCATGAAGCGCAATAATCCGCTTGCAAATATTCAAACCTATGCCTGTACCTGTCTGCCCGAAGACAGGATAAGCCACTGAATTCTGTGCTTGAAAAAAGCTATCAAAAATCTTAGGCAAATCCTTTTCCGGAATTCCACATCCTGTATCCGAAACCGACAAATAAAGTTGCACTTTTCCTTCATAATCTACCACTCTAGCCACATAAAGACTTATAATCCCTCCGTCAGGTGTAAACTTTACGGCATTTGCCAATAAATTTGTCAACACACGGTGAAGATATTTAGGATCAGCACTCACAGAGAGCCCCTGAAGACGATAATATGTACGTAATATAATATGACGTTCTTTTACAAAAGAAACAAAAGGCGTCAATAAATCATCAATCATCGAAATCAAATTAAATGGCTGAATATTCAGTTGTACCTTTTCCATATCAAGTTTACGGAAGTCCATTAATTCATTTACCAATGACAATAAATCTTCTACATTACGTTCGGCAATATGAAGCTGTTCCTTTACCTCCTTATCTGAAGTCAGTGCCAATGCCTGCTGAATAGGTCCATGAATCAATGTAACCGGCGTACGGAACTCATGAGTGATATGTGTAAAAAAACGAATTTTCTCTTCTGCCACCTCCTCTACATGATGAGCCATTATTTCCAGACTACGATTCTGTATTTCCAGTTCGTGTGTACGCTGTGCCACTAATTGTTTCAATAATATCTGACGACGCTTTAACCGCCGTACTTTGTAACGATAAAAAGCAACAGACAAAAATCCTATAACAATCAAGAGTAATGACCAGAAGCACCATGATTTATAATAATAAGGATGTACCTGGATATTTATACACGATATTTTATCTTGCCATCTTCCCTCCAGGTCAGTTGTTTGCATTTCCAACTGAAATTTACCTCCTGGTAATGAAGACAGAACAATCACTGGATTATCTGCAGAAAGTTCCATCCATCCTTCTTCATTCCCTTTCTGTCTGTAACGAATCCGAACCGCCCTGTTATATCCATATTCCAAAGTACTTAACGCAAGTTCCAGTTTATTTCCCTCACTCAAATCGGACAGACTCCCTACAGTCTCATAAATCCAGTCTTCCCCATTCACACGGCAAGAAGAAATAGCAATTGCACGTTCCTTAACAGATGCAGGTATTTTCTTCAAAGTCACTTCACACAATCCATGATCTTTACCACAGTACAAACGTTTATAACGTGATGAAAAATACAATGTATGCGAATCATAATCGTTGTCCAAGATTCCATCAGACTTTCCATATGAAACAAAAGTATCACTACCTACCAGCAGACGAAACAATCCGTTCTCTGTAGCAATCCATAAATTACCTTGTCCATCTTCAGACAAACCATAAATCGTATTCTCATAAAAGCCTTCTTTCACTCCATAGTGCTTAAACCGGAAACGATTGGCTTTATCAGATATCAAACGATAAAGCCCTGTAGATTTTCCACCTAACCATATTTCACCGCAACTATCTTGAAAAACTACATTGATCCGTTCTACCTGTGTAGACTTCTCATCATTCAACTTATAACGTAAATAAATATAGTTAAAATGGCGGTGCGAACGGGCAAAAGAAAATAAATCAACAATAAATAGTCCCTCAGAAGTACCTACCCATAATCGTCCTTTCCGGTCTACGCACAAAGAACCAATTGATTCAAACTCACTCACACTGGAAGTAAAATCAACACGACTAAACAATTCCTGCTTTTTATCATAAAACAGCAATCCATGTGTTGTTCCAAACCAAATCCCCCTGTTTACAGAATCTTCTACCGCACTCATAATAAAATCATCTTCCAGTCCGGGTACTTCTCCATTGGAATGCTGGTGGAATACTGACTGCGACTTATTCAAGTCCAGCTCACTAATCCCGGCCCCCCAAGTATACGCCCACAAATGGTTATCACCGTCTATCAATATTCCATTTATATTATTTGAAAGAATAGACGACCGATTCTGAGGAACGAAAGCATAATGTCGCACCACTTCTGTTTCGGGATTCATCTGATAAAGTCCTCCCTCAATTGTACCAATCCACAAATTCCCGTTTTTATCTTCTGTCACGGCACTGATTTGCGGTGTGCGGCCCGGTGACAGCTTCCAGGGAATATTTCCTAATCTGGATACCTCCAATCTACGTGACAGATACAACAAATTTACTCCTCCATCCTGCGTACCGGCCCAAATGTCTTGTCCGTCAGTAAACAAACAGACTATAATATTGGAATTCAATCCCCGATCCTCGGAGTTTTCCACACGACGAATAAAAGAAAAAGTATCAGATTCACGGTCATATACATTCAGTCCATTGAAAGTGGAAACCACCAAACTGCCATCTGAAGTAAGCTTCATATCCGTGATATAAGCCTGACTGAGCATTCCCTCCCGGTGGGAAGAGTAACGGTAACGCTTCATCGTTTTCGTTTGCTGGTAATAGCGGAAAAGTCCACGGTTACTGCCTATCCACAGGAAATCACCATCAGCTTGCAGGCAAGAGATACGCCAGTCATCACTAAAAGGTACAATGGCATCCGAAAGCTGCTGTTTACGCAACTTGTCACCTTCCTTCACAATCCGGTAAATGCAGTTACCTACTCCGGCACAAACTCCTCCTTCTATTTCAGCAATGGCCGATACACTCTCATCGGCTTCAGCTTGCATCCGATAACAGTCCGTCACTACTCCAGAGCGATCTAGTTCCAGACACCACAACATCTTATCGGTTACCACCCATATACTTCCATCGGTAGTCTGTATCACCGAACGGACGAACGAATTAAACAAAGTTGACAATTCCGATGTTGCCCCTAAATCGGCCGCGGGAACAGAAAGACCTGTCCGCAAGTCAATCAGGTCGAGTCCGGCTTCCGAACCGACCCAAAGTCTCTTCTGACGATCCTCACATAAGGTATATACATAATTACCTTTCAAGCGGTAAAGAGGTTCCTTCACTCCATAACTCAGGAAACGATAGCCGTCGTAACGCGCCAGCCCGTCCTGAGTGGCCACCCAGATATATCCGAATGAATCTTTCATTACGGCAGTCACCGAATTATTAGGCAATCCGGCTTCCTCTGTTATATGACAGAAATTATAATTTGAGAAGAAATGTTTCTTCGCCTCCAGACGTAGCGTATTTCCCCCAAATAAAATAATACATAAAGTCAACAAAAGTAGTCTCATAGCATATTTATGTTACAATCGTATCGGTTCATTTATACAATGCCTGCGTTCTCTCCGGATATACCAGGTAACGCAAATCCATCCTAAAGCCACCACAAAGACTCCTACCAGTGCCGGATAACGATAACCTAATCCTGCATCAATCGGAAGTCCTCCGGCGTATGCTCCTACCGCATTTCCCAAATTGAAGGCAATCTGCACACAAGCCGCTCCCATCATTTCGCTTCCTCTGGAGTTCTGCAGCAACAGCAATTGCTGAGGAGGAGACACCGCAAACAAGGCTGCCGCACAAATAAACATCAGCAATACGGAAAGCCAAGGTACTCCTGCAAACAGAAACGTGCCCAGCAAAGCCAGCATCATAAACACTTGCGTAAACTGAATCACTGGTGCCAGCCCGTACAAATCGCCACATCGTCCTCCTACCAGGTTACCGATAGTCATCCCCAATCCGGCCAGCATCATAATCCATGTCAGACTTTCCGGTTGGAAACCCGCTTCATGCAGCATCTGCGGAGTGACGTAGCTGAACCAGCAAAATACACCCCCGTTGCCAAACATCGTGGTCAGAATAATCAGCCACGGAGCTAACTTGCGTAAAAAACGGAACTGTCCTTTCCAGCCCACATCCGGCAAAGCGGGCAAAACAGGTATCCATTTCCAGACGAGGAAGAATACCAGCATTCCCCAGCATCCGTTAAACAGGAAGGGGAACCGCCAGGAAAACAAATTACTCAACAACGTACCAAAGGGCACTCCAAATAAATTGGCAATGGTCATCCCGGCAATCATCAGGGCTACAGCCTGCGAGGTTTTCCCTTTATCGGCTACCTTCTCGGCTACAATAGAACCGACTCCGAAAAATGCCCCGTGAGGTAATCCGGACACAAACCTCATAAGCAGCAATGTCCAATATTCTGGAGAAAGTGCCGCACACAAATTTCCTATCACATAAATGGCAACGAGTCCTAATAATATCTGCTTTAACGGACGCGTACGAGCCACAAACACCGTCAAGGGTGCTCCCACACAAACTCCTATGGCATACGCCGAAATAAAATGTCCGGCTTCCGGTATGCTGATACTCAAATCACGAGCCACATTGGGCAGTATTCCCATCATCACAAACTCAGCAATACCTAACCCGAGTGTACCGGAGGCAAGTGCCAGTAAACTTTTTTTCATGCAAACAATCTTTTTTACCTGTTACCTATCTTCTACGGTACAAAATTACATCAAAAAGTGTACATTATACACATGTTTGAAATTCTTTTTAAAAAGATGGCCGGAACCTCCGAAGTTCTCCCCGTAAACGTAAGGCCTTCCCTGCCGTCATGCTGTCAAGCAACTCCCAAAAATGAGGGCCGTGATTCATCTCACGCGTATGAGCCAGTTCATGCAAAATAACATAATCAATCAAGTGAGAAGGAACTAACATCAGGTAACAAGACAAACTGATGGTCTTGGCCGAAGTACAACTTCCCCATCGTGAACGGGCAGCGGTAATCCGTACTTTTCGGTAAGTCAACCCGAAACGTTCTGCCCATACGTGTAATAAAGGTGGCAGAAACTCTGCCGCCATTTTTTTCATGGCACGCAAAATGGCTCCACGCACCAGTTTCTGAACAGCTTCATCCGAGAAGTCGGTATGCTCCGGACAGAACACGGTCACTTCGCCCGAAGGCATCTGCCGCACCGTAAAACATTTCAAATGGCTGGGAGATAATGACAGACGAAAACAGTCGGCCTCAATCCGGAAACTGAAATCTATTGGCCGTACCGCCACCTGCCGAAAGCGTTCCCGTAAATCGGCACGAAACTGCTCCAAGGTAGAAAGCACTTTATCCGTCTTGCTGTAAGGCGGTACTGTGAGATACAAGCCGTCGGGCTTGACACGCATTGTAATGTTCCTTGCTCCCCGGCGCGTAGCAATCACAATACGGCAGAAATCTTTATCTTCTATAATTCGTTTAGTTGACATAACAAGACAAAGATAACAAATAAATTATCAACTAAATAGGATTAATGAAGCAATAAAAGTCGTAACTTTGCACGCCGAAAAAAGATTGTATAGAAAATTATTTATCAATATGGAATTACCTAAAGACCCGATGATGCTTTTCAGTTTCATCAACATGAAGTTAAGAGACTACTATCCTTCGCTCGATGCCCTTTGTGCAGACATGAATGTGAGCAAGGAAGATATTCTGAACCGTTTGAAAGAAGCAGGATTTGAATATAACCCTTCTCAGAACAAGTTCTGGTAAGAAATTAAAAAAAAGGCTGCCTTCCGAAAGGAAAGCAGCCTTCATTCATTTTATTCAGGTGTGATAAGTATCAAGCGCAATTAGCACTGAGCCAATTTGTTGTCAGAACCCAATACGTTGATGATTTTGTGCTTGTAAAGTTTTTCCATGTTATCACGAGCCGGGCCCAGATATTTACGCGGGTCGAATTCAGCCGGTTTTTCAGCGAATACTTTACGGATAGCAGCAGTCATAGCCAGACGAGAGTCTGAGTCGATATTGATCTTGCAAACTGCAGATTTAGCAGCTTTACGCAACTGATCTTCAGGAATACCGATAGCAGCTTCCAAGTTACCACCGAACTTGTTGATAGTGTCAACTTCTTCCTGAGGAACTGAAGAAGATCCGTGAAGAACGATAGGGAATCCCGGAAGTTTTTCCATTACAGCGTCCAATACAGCGAATTCCAATGGAGGAGGAACCAGACGACCTGTAGCCGGATCTACGTGGCACTGTTCAGGTTTGAACTTGTAAGCACCGTGAGAAGTACCGATTGAGATAGCCAATGAGTCGCAACCTGTACGAGTAGCGAAGTCGATAACTTCTTCAGGGTTAGTATAAGTGTGGTGTTCTGCAGAAACTTCATCTTCTACACCAGCCAATACACCCAATTCACCTTCTACAGTTACATCGAACTGATGAGCGTAGTCAACAACTTTCTTAGTCAAAGCTACGTTTTCTTCGTATGGCAAGTGAGAACCGTCGATCATTACTGAAGAGAATCCCATGTCAATGCAAGACTTGCACAGTTCAAAAGAATCTCCGTGGTCAAGGTGAAGCACGATTTCAGGATGTGCGCAACCCAATTCTTTTGCATATTCTACAGCACCTTCTGCCATGTAACGCAACAAAGTCTGGTTAGCATAGTTACGAGCACCTTTAGATACCTGCAAGATAACCGGAGATTTTGTTTCTACAGCAGCCTTCACGATGGCCTGCAGCTGTTCCATATTATTGAAGTTGAAAGCAGGGATAGCATATCCACCTTTGATTGCTCTGGCAAACATATCTCTTGTGTTCACCAAGCCTAACTCTTTGTAATTAACCATTTTTGTAAGTTTTATAATTGTTAGTAATTAATTCCATCTGCAAAAGTAACAATATAAAAAGAATTAGCAATATACTAAATCGGAGATTTTCTGTCTTTTCTTGAGACAAATCAATTTTAAGCGGAATATTTACCAGAACATGCGGTAAGGATGCAAAGTAGATATGACAAAAACTGATTTACCTATTATATAAAAGCCTTTGACTGACAGAATATTTTTTTCGGGTATTTCTTTTTAGTTTCAAAGAAATAGCGTATCTTTGCAACCCGAAATAGACCATTACACACTTTACCAGTGTTACCACATATTTATTTGTCAATAATAACAATAAAAAGTATATACTAAAATGAAAAAAGGCATTCATCCTGAAAACTACCGTCCGGTAGTATTTAAAGACATGTCAAACGGCGACATGTTCCTGTCTCGTTCAACTTGTGCTACTAAAGACACAATTGAATTCGAAGGAGAAACTTATCCGTTGGTTAAGCTGGAAATCTCTAGCTCATCTCACCCGTTCTACACTGGTAAGTCTAAGCTGGTGGATACTGCAGGACGTGTGGACAAGTTCATGAGCCGTTATGCAAACCACAAGAAAAAATAATTGATTATTTTTCTGGAAAAAATAAAAAGAAGCCTTTTCATCGCGATGATGGAAAGGCTTTTTTTATGGAAATTCGGAACTTAAAGAGTCTCCACAAAACTCTTTTGTATCCCGTTCAAAAGACCAAAGAGTTTCACACAAAACGCCTTTGCGCTTTAATGCAAACGTCCTTGCGTTTCATTTCAAATGTACTTGCGATTAAAATAAAACGCAAAGGCGTTTTTTCAGTTGCATTTTCACTTCACTTTTCACACCTGAGTTTTGTCCGTACAAATAATTCTTGATAACTTGCGACTGATTTTCTTTATTAACGCATAGACTATGAAAAGTAACTTTAAAAGGAAGTGGAAAGGCATTGTTGTCACAACTTGTATCCTTTCCTTACCCGTCTCTTATCTTCCGGCACAAGAAAATTTAGTGCTGCACTACAACCGTCCGGCTGAATTCTTTGAAGAAGCACTCGTCATCGGAAACGGTACCATGGGAGCTATCCTTTACGGGGGAACCGACAAAGACGTACTCTCACTGAACGACATTACTCTATGGACCGGAGAACCCGACCGGAAAGTCACAACTCCCGATGCCTATAAGGCCATTCCGGAAATCCGTGCCCTGCTCGACAAGGAAGACTACCGGGGAGCCGACCGTGCCCAACGGAAAGTACAGGGACACTACAGCGAAAACTATCAGCCGCTGGGCCAGCTTTCCATCACTTATTCTGCCGAACCGGCTAAGGTAAGCCACTATCAACGAACACTGGACATCAGCCGGGCCATGGCACGAACCGCCTACCAGAGAAACGGTGCAGATTTTGCCTGCGATTATTTTGCTTCAGCCCCCGACTCAGTGATTGTACTGCGCCTGCAGACGGAAAGCACAGAAGGGCTGCAAGCCACTCTTTCATTCAACTCGCTCCTGCCTCATGCCACTACGGCCAACGGCAATGAGATTTCAGCCGAAGGATATGCTGCCTATCACTCCTATCCCGTATATTTTGACGGAGTAAATAACAAGCATTTGTATGATCCGGAACGGGGAACGCATTTCCGCACACTGATTCGGGTAATAGCTCCTCAGAGTGAGGTCAAAAGCTTTCCATCAGGCGAGCTAAAGGTGAAAGGCGGAAAAGAAGCCTTGATTCTGATAGCCAACGTCACCAGTTTCAACGGCTTCGACAAGGACCCCATGAAAGAAGGACGCGATTACCGGAACTTGGTGACACGACGCATGGAACGGGCAGCACAGAAAACGTTCGAGGAATTGAAAAATGCACACGTAGTAGACTACAAGTCTTTCTTCGACCGTGTGGAACTTCACCTCGGTAAGACAGACCAGGCCATTGCAGCCCTGCCTACCGATGAACAGTTACTGCAATACACGGATAAAGCACAAAGGAATCCGGAGCTGGAAGCTTTGTATTTTCAATATGGTCGCTATCTGCTCATTTCCAGTTCACGTACACCAGGAGTACCCGCCAACCTGCAAGGCCTGTGGAACGAACGTCTGCTCCCGCCCTGGAGCTGCAATTATACCAGCAACATCAACCTGGAAGAAAACTACTGGGCAGCCGAAACGGCTAATCTGAGTGAAATGCATCGCCCGCTGATGGACTTCATCGCCAACCTGCAACACACGGGAGAAGAGAGTGCCAAGGCTTATTACGGTGTACAGAAAGGATGGTGTCTGGGACAGAATACAGACATCTGGGCCATGACCTGTCCGGTAGGACTGAACGTGGGTGATCCGTCGTGGGCATGCTGGACCATGGGAGGTGCCTGGCTGTCTACCCATATCTGGGAACGCTACACCTTCACACAAGACAAAGAATTCCTGCAGCAATATTATCCGGTATTGAAAGGTGCAGCTGAATTCTGCCTGAACTGGCTGATAGAAAAAGACGGCAAGCTGATTACCTCACCGGGTACATCGCCCGAAAACAAGTTCCTGACTCCCGACGGCTATGCAGGAGCTACTTCCTACGGCTGTACTTCTGACCTGGCCATGACGCGCGAATGCCTGATAGATGCGGCCAAGGCCGCCGAAGCACTAGGGACAGACAAAGACTTCCGGAAGCAGATAGAGAAAACGCTTCCCCGTCTGTTGCCTTACCAGGTTGGCAAGAAAGGAAATCTGCAGGAATGGTTCCACGACTGGGAAGACCAGGAGCCGCAGCACCGTCATCAGTCGCATCTGTTCGGTTTGTATCCGGGACATCATCTGTCTGTAAAAGAGACTCCGGAACTGGCGAAGGCCTGTGCCCGTACGCTGGAAATCAAAGGCGACAATACTACAGGCTGGAGCACCGGCTGGCGTGTCAACCTTTACGCACGCCTGCAAGACAGCAAGAATGCGTACCACATCTACCGCCGCCTGTTGCGTTATGTCAGTCCGGACGGATACAAAGGAAAGGACGCACGACGCGGAGGAGGTACCTACCCCAACCTGCTCGATGCACACTCGCCTTTCCAGATTGACGGTAACTTTGGCGGTTGTGCCGGCGTCATTGAAATGCTGATGCAATCTTCCGAAAACAGTATCACCCTACTTCCGGCTCTTCCGGCGGAATGGAAAGACGGCAGCGTGAAAGGTATCTGCGCCCGTGGAGGTTTCATCGTCGACATGGAATGGAAAAACGGTAAAGTAACATCTTTGTACATCCAGTCACGCAAAGGCGGAAAAACGAAAGTCTGCTTCGACGGAAAATCTAAGAATATCACCCTCCAAGCAGGCAAAGGAATCAAGTTACTATAAGCCAGCATCACACAAAAAAAAGAAAGCCGTACCGGAATCATCCAGTACGGCTTTCTTTTTTATCTGAAATTCAGTGTCTGTCAGCATTAAGCTTTTACACGACCTACGTAAGAACCGTCGCGAGTATCTACTTCGATAGTTTCATCCTGGTTGATGAACAACGGAACACGTACAGTAGCTCCAGTTTCTACAGTAGCAGGCTTAGTAGCGTTAGTAGCAGTATCACCTTTCAGACCCGGTTCAGTGTAAGTAACCTTCAGCTGAACTTTTACCGGCAATTCTGCGAACAGGATAGTTTCAGTAGAAGCATCAGAAACAACTTCTACAATCATTTCTTCTTTCAGGAAGTCTACACCTTCAATCAGGTCATGAGCGATAGGCACCTGTTCGAAAGTTTCCTGGTTCATGAAAATATAATCATCACCTTCTTTGTACAAGAACTGATAAGGACGACGTTCTACACGTACATCTTCCAGTTTTTCACCGATGTTGAAACGACGTTCCAATACATATCCGTCTACCACATCTTTCAGTTTTGTACGCATGAAAGTGTTTCCTTTACCCGGTTTTACATGCAGGAAGTCAATGCAGAAATACAATTTGCCATCCATACGGATAGCGGTTCCGATTTTAATGTCTTGAGCATTAATCATAACTTAAATCCTTTATTATTATGTAATAGTTTGATTTATTCTCTGAATACGGTTGCAAAATTAATCTAAATCGCGAAAAAACGCAAAAAGATTTGTCTAAAAATGATTTAGCACTTTGATTATTAAAAAAAAGTCACTAATTTTGCAGCCCGAACGCATGGAATAATAACATAAAATAGTATATACGAAAATGAAAAGAACATTCCAACCCTCTAACAGAAAGAGAAGAAACAAACACGGTTTCCGTGAAAGAATGGCTACCGCAAACGGTCGCCGAGTATTGGCAGCACGTCGCGCTAAAGGCCGCAAAAAATTAACTGTATCTGACGAATACAACGGAGTAAAAGCATAATAAACTCTGTTTTGACAGAAAGCCGCAAAGTAATTCCTCATATTTACTTTGCGGCTTTTTATTTTTCCAAGACTGCACCGCCTGTGTTCTCCCTATCTGAAACACAATCGCTTTAACATGGTGCATAAAAAACCGGAGTCCATTATCTTCCGATAACGAACCCCGGCTCTATATTCTAAATCACTGTGGATTCTTATTTAATCAGGTCGCGACCTGTCATTTCAGACGGCTGCGCCATGCCTAAAATGTGCAGGATAGAAGGAGCCACATCAGCCAATACACCATTTTCTACTTTGGCATCTTTGTTTTCAGTTACGTATACAAACGGAACCGGATTCAAAGAGTGGGCTGTGTTCGGTGTACCGTCTTCATTCAATGCATGATCTGCATTTCCATGGTCAGCAATGATGATGACTTCATAACCGTTAGCCTTAGCAGCTTCTACTGTATCTTTCACACAGTTGTCGATAGCTACTACAGCCTTTTCAATTGCTTCATAGATACCTGTATGACCTACCATGTCACCGTTTGCATAGTTCACTACGATAAAGTCATATTTCTGTGTACCGATAGCTTCTACCAGTTTATCTTTTACTTCGTATGCGCTCATTTCCGGCTTCAAGTCGTAAGTAGCAACCTTCGGTGAAGGAACCAGGATACGGTCTTCGTTGTCATACGGAGTTTCACGTCCACCGTTGAAGAAGAAGGTTACATGGGCATATTTTTCAGTTTCTGCGATGTGTAACTGAGTCTTGCCATTGCTTGCAAGGTATTCGCCCAATGTGTTCTGTACGTTTTCCTTGTCGAACAAGATATGTACGCCTTTGAATGAAGCATCATACGGAGTCATACAGTAGTACTGCAATCCCGGGATTGTCTTCATACCTTCTTCCGGCATATCCTGCTGAGTCAATACGATAGTCAATTCTTTTGCACGGTCGTTACGGTAGTTGAAGAAGATAACTACATCACCTTCCTTGATAGTACCGTCGAAGTTTGCATTGGAAATCGGTTTGATGAATTCGTCTGTTACACCTTCATCGTATGATTCCTGCATAGCCTGTACCATGTCAGTAGCTTTCTTACCTGTACCGTTTACCAGCAAATCGTATGCTTCTTTCACACGTGCCCAACGTTTGTCACGGTCCATAGCATAGAAACGTCCAACGATAGAAGCAATCTTTCCGGCTGATTTTTCGCAATGAGCAGTCAGCTGTTCAATGAATCCCTTACCGCTCTTCGGGTCTGTATCACGACCGTCCATGAAGCAGTGGATGAAAGTATTTTCCAGTCCGTATTCCTTTGCAATGTCACACAATTTGAACAAGTGTTCCAAAGAAGAGTGTACACCACCATTGGAAGTCAATCCCATGAAGTGGATGTTTTTTCCATGTTCTTTTGCGTATGAGAAAGCAGCTACTACTTCCTTGTTCTGCATAATGCTGTTGTCTGCACATGCACGGTTAATCTTCACCAAATCCTGATATACGATACGGCCTGCACCGATATTCAAGTGACCTACTTCTGAGTTACCCATCTGACCGTCAGGCAAACCTACATTTTCACCACTGGCCTGAAGCTGTGAATGAGGATAGTTAGCCAACAGACTGTCCCAGTAAGGAGTCGGAGTATTGAAGATTACATCATCTTTTTGACGGTCGCCACAACCCCAACCGTCCAGAATCATTAAAAGCGCTTTCTTTGCCATAATCTATTTTGTTTAAAAGTTAGAATTCCATTCTATGTTTTCCGACAGCAAAAATACAAAATAATCCTGCTTGGAAGATTACTTTTCCTGATAATAATCAATAAAAAACGGCTACTTGAACCAAGTAACCGTAAAACAAATCGGGCGTACCAAATGGCACGCCCGAAAGAATATTGCATCCTAATAATTATTCAGCACGCAAAGTGAAACGTTTGAAGTCTGCAACAGCCAGTTCCGGATCAGCAGCTTTCAATACATCAGCTACAGTCTTCTTCGGATCCATGATGCTTTCCTGTTTCAGCAAGCAAACTTCTTTCAAGAATTTACCCAGACGGCCTTTTGCGATATTTTCAATCATAGCCTCAGGCAAGTTAGCAGCTTTTTCTGCAGCTACTTTTTCCTTGATTTCTTTAGCTTTAGCTACATCTTCTGCAGTAATCCATCCCTTAGCCATGTTGCTTTCCATGTGCTCTTCGCTATCTACGTGAGAAGGATTGATACCAGCTTTCTTCAAAGCAGCTTCAACAGCTTTCTGTACCTGTTCAGCCTTAGTCTTTTCAATAGCTACATTGATTTCTTCCTGTTTTACAGATTCAGGAACACCAGCTTCATCAATTGCAATCGGGTTCATGGCAGCAATCTGCATACAGATTTCATGAGCTACCTGAGCATCGCATTCTTTGTTGAATGCAACGATTGTACAAAGCTGATTCTTATTCATGTGGTTGTAAACAGCAGTGCAAGCACCTGATACGAAATTGAAACCATCCAATTCAGTCTTTTCACCAGTGATACCACTACGTTCTACAATTGCATCAGCAATAGTACCGTTACCCATAGGCAAAGCCTTGATTTCATCCAAAGTCTGGCACTTGTTAGCGATAGCAGCATCCAGGATAGCCTGAGTCAATGCTACGAAATCTGCATTCTTTGCAACGAAGTCAGTTTCACACTTCAAAGCAATCATTGCAGCGTAGTCACCAGTTGATTTTGCCAACACGCAACCTTCTGAAGTTTCACGGTCAGAACGTTTTGCAGCTACAGCCTGTCCTTTTTTACGGATAATTTCCATTGCCTTGTCGAAATCGCCTTCTGATTCTGCCAAAGCGTTCTTACAGTCCATCATACCAGCTCCAGTCATTTTACGAAGCTTGGTGATATCAGCCATACTTACAGCCATAATAATATCTTTTATTTTGAGTTAGTAATGTTCTTAAAAACAAAATTGAGAATTGAGAATTGAGAATTGAGAATACAGTTTTCCCAATTTTCAATTTTCAATTCTCAACTTACTTTATTGATTAAGCTTCTTCTTCATCCTTGCTCATGAATGCAGCAGCCTTAGATGCGTTGATTGCATCTTCTTCAGCTTTATCCATGCGAGCTTTGGTAGCTTTTTTCTTAGCAGCTTTCGGTGCATTTTCACCAGCAGCTTCCATATCTACCTTTTCAGCTTTTCTTTCTTCCAAGCCTTCTGCCATTGCAGCGCAGCAAGCATCCAAGATAACTTCTACTGATTTAGTAGCGTCATCGTTTGCCGGAATTACGAAATCGATGTTTGAAGGATCTGAGTTAGTATCTACGATAGCAAATACAGGAATACCCAGACGGTTAGCTTCACGAACTGCGATGTTTTCTTTCAATACGTCTACTACGAACAATGCAGACGGCAGACGAGTCAAATCAGCGATAGAACCCAAGTTCTTTTCCAACTTAGCACGCTGACGAGAAATCTGAAGAACTTCTCTCTTTGACAGGTTTGAGTAAGTACCATCGTTAGTCAGTTTGTCGATAGTAGCCATTTTCTTCACAGCCTTACGGATTGTCGGGAAGTTAGTCAACATACCACCCGGCCAACGTTCGATTACGTACGGCATATTTACAGAAGCAGCTTTCTCAGCTACAACTTGTTTAGCTTGTTTCTTAGTAGCAACGAACAGGATTTTCTTTCCTGATTTTGCGATTTGTTTCAAAGCTTCAGCAGCTTCTTCAACTTTAGCAACAGTTTTGTTCAAATCGATGATATGAATACCGTTGCGTTCCATGAAAATATAAGGAGCCATTGCAGGGTTCCACTTTCTTTTAAGGTGTCCGAAGTGGCAACCAGCCTCCAATAATGTATCAAAATTTACTCTTGACATTGTTTTTAATTTTAATCGTTTACTTTCTTTTTTGTTTATTGGACCAACTGTCCGGTAGTCTTTCCGACAAGAACTTGCAGGAAGAATCCTGACAGTTTAGATACTAAACGCTTCTTTAGGTGACGAGGTATCAGTTGACGAGGCAACAAGGACAGACCTACCGAGTGAACCACCTTGCTAACTTGTCCCTTATCCAACTTGTCCCCTCGTTAACGTTTACTGAACTGGAATCTACGACGTGCTTTCGGACGTCCCGGTTTCTTACGTTCAACAGAACGAGAATCGCGAGTCATGAAACCTTCAGAACGAAGAGCCTTCTTATCTTCCGGATTGATTTTAACCAGTGCACGAGCGATAGCCAGACGCAAAGCCTGAGACTGACCAGTGAAACCACCACCGCACAAGTTAACTTTGATATCATATTTTTCAGCCACTTCCAATTTGTTCAACGGCTGTTTAACTACATACTGCAGAATAGTTGATGGAAAGTACTGTGCAAGGTCTCTCTTGTTAATAGTAATCTTTCCTGTACCTTCGCTAACGAAAACGCGAGCTACCGCGCTTTTACGTCTGCCTAATGCATTTACTACTTCCATTCTTTATTATTTAAGTGTATTAATATCAATTACTTTCGGAGTCTGAGCTTCGTGTTTGTGTTCACTTCCTTCGTAAACATACAAGTTGCCCAGCAACTTAGCTCCCAGACGATTCTTAGGAAGCATACCTTTTACTACTTTTTTCATCAATTTTTCAGCGCCATTCGGTTTTGCCAACAGACGAGCCGGAGTAATTTCACGCTGACCACCAGGATAACCGGTATAGCTCAGGTAAACCTTATCGGTCATTTTCTTACCTGTAAATTTCACTTTGTCTGCATTGATGATAATAACGTTATCACCGCAGTCTACGTGAGGGGTGAAGTTAGGTTTGTACTTACCTCTCAACAACTTTGCAACTTTTGCACCGAGACGGCCTACAACCTGATCGGTAGCATCCACAACAACCCATTCTTTAGTTGCTGTTTCCTTGTTTGCAGAAATGGTCTTGTAACTTAAAGTATCCACTCTTAAATCTTTTTAAAATGTTAACTACTAAAAAACAAATTCCTACAACCTTACCCTTCCCGGACAAAGAAGAATAAAGCACTCAGAATTAAAAATTTATCACTAGTTGATAATAATCGGCTTGCAAAGGTACGGCTTTTCTTTTAACCGACAAAGATTTTAAGTTTTTTTTTCGCGGGATAACCAGTTGATTATGAATCGTACTAAATGATATAAAACCAGAAAAGGCCGTTGCAACATGGGAGTTGCAACGGCCCTATTTATTTATCATCCAATTTTTATCAGCGCAATTCATCACCCGGATAAACAGGTGCCATTTCGACTTTCTTCCAAATTTCATGACACCAGGAATCTATCTTGTTCCCATTAGCATCATTATCCAAGAAATACTTCACATACATCAATGTACCATTTTCCTTTAGTTCAAAATGCATTGCATTTTTCTTTCCATTCAACTGTGGAAGATGCACGTTTTTCTCTACACACTCCGTATAAAGTCCTTCACTGTTTATTTCATAAGTTCCATATCCCAAAATAACAGCTCCTGTCTGCATCATCAACAAATTGGTAAAACGTCCGTCATCAGAAAGAATCTTCAGAGAATTACTTGTCTTAAGCTCACCCGGTATATCCGGAGAATTAGAACGATAGAAACACATCTGCCAAACTCCATGTAAATTAATAGGAGTTTTTTCCTGCACATCCTGGGCCATCGAATTGCCGACAGCTAAAAGCATCAGAAACGCTACCAGAAAGAAATAACGTATTTTCATAACTATAAGTATTAGAATTACCTATCAGGTTATCACAAAATTATAAAATATTTTGACAATCACGCATTTTATGCACGTTTTTCTATCGTAAAAACATAAAAAAAGTCATTCCAAATGGAATGACTTTTTCTTTTATAGATAAATAGAATCTTCTCTTAGAATTCTGCGTTACGCGGTGTACGCGGGAACGGTATCACATCACGGATATTTGCCATACCTGTTACAAACAGCAGCAGACGTTCAAATCCTAACCCGAAGCCAGAATGCGGACATGAGCCGTACTTACGAGTATCCAGATACCACCACATATCCTTCATCGGGATATTCAGTTCCTGAATACGAGTCAGCAGTTTGTCATAATCTGCTTCACGCTCTGAACCTCCAATAATTTCGCCAATCTTCGGGAACAGCACATCCATAGCACGTACAGTTTTGCCATCTTCGTTCTGCTTCATATAGAACGCCTTTATTTCTTTCGGATAATCGGTCAAGATAACCGGACGTTTGAAGTGCTCTTCCACCAGGAAGCGTTCGTGTTCTGAAGACAAATCCACACCCCAGTAAACCGGGAATTCAAACTTATGTCCATTAGCTACTGCTTCTTCCAGAATCTTGATACCTTCTGTATAAGGCAGACGTACAAAAGATTCCTTCAATACACCCTGCAAACGTTCAATCAAGCCCTTATCGAACATGTCGTTCAAGAACTTCACATCGTCATAACAGTTGTCCAATGCCCACTGTACACAGTATTTGATGAATTCTTCCGCCAAATCCATGTTGTCATTGATGTCATTGAAAGCAACTTCCGGCTCAATCATCCAGAACTCAGCCAAGTGACGCGGTGTATTTGAATTTTCCGCACGGAATGTTGGTCCAAATGTATAAATTGCTCCCAAAGCAGTAGCGGCCAATTCGCCTTCCAACTGTCCGGAAACTGTCAGACTTGCCTGCTTTCCGAAGAAGTCATTATCATAAATAATAGAACCGTTTTCATCTTTCTTCAAATCATAGAGGTTCATGGTAGTAACCTGGAACATCTGTCCGGCTCCTTCACAGTCTGATGCTGTAATCAGAGGAGTGTGGAAATAGAAGAAACCTCTTTCATGGAAGAACTTATGAATCGCAATAGCCATGTTATGACGGATACGGAACACTGCACCAAATGTATTCGTACGAGGACGCAGGTGAGCAATCTCACGCAAGAATTCCATTGAATGTCCTTTTTTCTGCAATGGATAAGTATTGTCACAAGTACCCAATACTTCAATCTCACGTGCCTGAATTTCTGCTGCCTGTCCGGAACCTACCGATTTTACCAGTTCTCCATTCACGCTCAGACATGCACCCGTTGTAATCAACTTCAGCAAATCCTCATCAAAGTTAGCCAAGTCGACTACAATCTGCACATTATTTATAGTAGAACCATCATTCAATGCAATAAAGTTTACCTGTTTGCTACCACGGCGAGTACGCACCCAACCTTTCACATTGACCATCGCGCCAAAATCTTCACGCTTCAGCAGGTCAACAATTTTTGTTCTACGAATTGTTTCCATTTTGATTCTATGTTTTATCAATTAATCTAAAAACACAGGGATGCTCCGTTTCCGTGTATCCCTGTGTTCTGCTATATTTATCATTATTCAAAAGATCCCATACGAAGCATGGCTACTTCCTGTTCTGTGAGGTAACGCCAATCACCGCGACGCAATCCCTTCTTGGTCAATCCCGCAAAGTACACACGGTCCAGCTTAATCACACGATAGCCCAGCGATTCGAAAATACGACGTACGATACGGTTCTTTCCAGAGTGGATTTCAATACCCACCTGTGATTTATCTGTATCCGACGCGTAGCTGATAGCATCAGCATGGATTTCACCATCATCCAGTGTAATACCCTGTACAATCTGATCCAAGTCTGCCTTTGTCACATTCTTGTCGCAGTATACATGATAAATTTTCTTCTTCAAGAACTTAGGATGAGTCAGTTTCGATGCCAGGTCACCGTCATTTGTCAACAGCAGTACACCTGTGGTATTACGGTCCAGACGTCCTACCGGATAGATACGCTCCTTGCAAGCACCTTTCACGAAATCCATCACCGTCTTACGTTCCTGCGGGTCATCCGAAGTCGTTACGCAATCTTTCGGCTTATTAAGCAGTACATATACCTTACGCTCAATATTTACCGGCTGATCGTGGAACTTCACTTCATCCGAACGCTTCACCTTCGTACCCAGTTCCGTTACGATTTCACCATTTACAGATACAACTCCTGCAGTGATAAACTCATCCGCTTCACGACGAGAGCAGATACCTGCATTCGCAAGGAACTTGTTCAAACGAATCGGTTCATCCGGATCAGTCAGCAGTTCTTTGTACTCGATCTGCTTCTTCATGCTATATTTTGCATTCGGGTTGTAGTCGGCAGTACGCGGACGGTAACCTCCCTGTGGACGACCATATCCGCCCTGCTGTCCGCCATTGTTATTAAAACGAGGACGATACGGGCGCTGTTCTCCACCCTGTTGTGCATTGTTAAAGCGCGGACGATATGAACGCTGTTCTCCTCCTTCCTGGTTGTTGTTGAAACGAGGAGTGTACGCACGCTGCGGACGTCCACCATTATTGTTGTTAAAACGAGGATTGTAAGAAGAGCGCTGTTCTCCTCCTTCATTATTGTAGGAACGGTTTCCGTATGAACGCTGCGGGCGATTACCATAACCACCTCTCTGCGGACGGTCCTCTCCATTATTAAAGCGAGGATTATAAGAAGAACGATAACCTTCTCCCCCTTCTCTATTGTTGTTATACGGACGGCGACCGTAGCTATTGCTTTTCTCGCCTCTACCATATTTGTTATATCCTTCTCTGTTGTAAGACTTGTAACCATCGCGGCCAGACTGGCTGTTTTCGCCATCTTGTCTGAATTCTTTTTCTGCCATAATTTTTTTGTTTAATGCTAATATTAATACTCAACACCCTCTCGGGCGATATTTATTTTTTAAAGTTAGACTCCAGTATAGTTGTGCGGAGTAATCGCACGCAGTTCCTTTTTAATATCCTCGCTGACGTTCAGTGTTTCAATAAAATCTTTGATAGAAGCTTCTGTAATAGCCTGGTTCGTACGAGTCAGCGCTTTCAACGCTTCATACGGATGCGGATAAGCTTCACGGCGCAAAATCGTCTGAATAGCTTCAGCCACTACACTCCAGCAATTATCGAGATCTTCATAGATTTTATGTTCATTCAACAGCAATTTTCCAAGACCTTTCAGTGAGCTCTGGATGGCAATCACCGTATGTCCGAAAGGAACACCGATATTACGCAACACTGTAGAGTCCGTCAAGTCACGCTGCAAACGAGAGACTGGCAGCTTGGAAGAAAGATGTTCCAATATTGCATTGGCCATTCCCAAGTTACCTTCTGCATTTTCAAAGTCAATCGGGTTCACCTTATGCGGCATGGCACTTGAGCCGACCTCACCAGCTTTGATTTTCTGCTTGAAATACTCCATGGAAATATACTGCCAGAAGTCACGGTTCATGTCAATCATGATGGTATTGATACGCTTCATTGCATCGAAGATTGCACCCAGTCCGTCGTAGTTTGAAATCTGCGTAGTGTATTCTTCACGTTCCAGACCTAATTTTTCTGCAACAAACTTATTACCGAAAGCCTTCCAGTCAAAATCCGGATAAGCCACGTGATGTGCATTGTAATTTCCGGTTGCTCCACCAAATTTTGCAGTCAGCGGACAAGCCTTCAATACAGCCAGCTGACGGTTCAGACGATAAGCGAAAACCATGATTTCCTTGCCCAGACGAGTAGGAGAAGCAGGCTGCCCGTGAGTCTTTGCCAGCATCGGAATATTTTTCCATTCTTCTGCGTAGGCAGTCAACTGATCAATCAGTTTCTGGATCTGCGGATAATAGACTTCTTCCAACGCATCCTTGATAGACAAAGGAACTGAAGTGTTATTGATATCCTGCGAAGTCAGTCCGAAGTGAATGAATTCTTTATAAGGTTCCAATCCACCCAGTTTATCAAACTGTTCCTTAATGAAATACTCAACAGCTTTCACATCGTGATTTGTCACGCTTTCTATTTCCTTGATACGTGCAGCGTCTCCCTCAGAGAATTTACGGTAAATATCACGAAGAGACTCAAAGCGAGTCGCATCAAATGATGCCAACTGCGGCAAAGGCAATTCACATAAAGTGATGAAATATTCAATTTCCACCCGCACACGATACTTCATGAGCGCATATTCTGAAAAATAAGCAGCCAAAGTTCCTGCTTTGCTTCTGTAGCGACCGTCAATCGGTGATACAGCCGTGAGTAAATCAAGTTCCATCATTATCGTAAAGTTTTTTGGTATCTAAATTCTAAAGTTTCATTTGAATTCGCGAAATTAATGCTTTTTCCTGAGTTATCAGGACATAGTCCTTAAACTTTAGTATTTATTTTATAATTAGGTTATTCACTCAGCAATTTTACAGCATCAACATACTGTGCGATACCCACAGCCACGCTCTTTGCTGCTTTCATAGCCATCACTACCGTTTGCGGACGATGCACCACATCACCTCCGGCAAACACTCCTTTACGGCTTGTCATACCGAAAGGACGTTCTTTCACCAATACATACCCGTTATCATCGGTTTCTATGCCTTCCGTAGTCGACACAATCCGACTAGCCGGGCGTGAACCCACAGCCAAACAAATGCGATCGAAAGCATACTCCTTGACTCCCTCTGGTGTATTGGCACGTAGTCCGACAACCTTCCCGTCTTCATCTCCAAGGAATTCAGTCGTGGAAGTCTGCCATAAGAATTTCACTCCTTCCTGCAAGGCAGCCTGGTATTCTGCCTGTATAGCGGGCATATCGGCTTCCGTACGTCGATACACAATGGTCACACTGGCCGCTCCCATACGTACGGCCGTACGGGCCGCATCCATGGCCACGTTTCCGCATCCCATCACTGCCACGTGCTCTCCTTCGATAACCGGCACCTTATCACGGCCGACTGTGCCTTCATTATAGATATTGGCCATGTGCAACAGATAAGTTGCCTGAATCACTCCACGCAATCCAGCCCCCGGAATATCCAATGATTTAGGCAGAGCCGTACCTGAACCAATAAAAATAGCATCGTATCCCTGCGCAAAAATATCATCAATGTTCAGCTGCTTTCCTACCACACAGTTCAACAGAAAAGTCACCCCCAGTGCTTCAATCTTCTCAATTTCCTGACGAACCACCTGTTTGGGAAGACGATATTCCGGAATGCCGTACATCAACACCCCACCGGGTTCTGCCTGACTCTCAAAAATTGTCACGTTAAAACCCTGACGAGCCAAGTCTCCGGCTACGGTCAGTCCGGCAGGCCCCGAACCAATCACGGCAACCTTTCCCCGTGTTTTCTGAGGAAGTTTCTCACGAATCAACTTCATTTCCGTATCAAAATCGGCTACGAAACGTTCCAGCTTACCAATTTCAATCCCCTTCCCTTTCGGATACAATACGCAATGCCCCTGACACTGCTTTTCATGGGGACAGACACGGCCACAAATAGCCGGCAGGTTACTTTTCTCGTTAATGATTGCCATGGCATTTCCCATATTGCCTTTTGACAGTTCATGAATGAACTCCGGAATATGATTTTCTATCGGGCATCCCTTCTTACAGGAAGGATTCTTACAATTCAAGCAACGTTTTGCTTCAGCTATGGCCTCCTGTAGCGTATAGCTCTCGTTTATTTCTCTAAATACAGCTTTTGGCTTATTCATCTTATCAAATTTGTCACATGCAAGTATACCCTGCATACCTGTTTCATATTGGGCGGCAAAGTTCGTAAAAAAATGCCATAAAGAAAGCAGAATGAGTTTATTTTTATTTCTACAGACAAAAAAATATCCCATAGACTTACCGTCCATGGGATATTTCCATCTTCAATACCTTAAGTTCTATACGAATTGAAAATCAATATGTAAAGTCTGATTTCTTTACATATACTTTGTAATCCTTTATCAAACCTGGTGCGCCGGCTTCTGCACGAGGCAACATCCGGAAACCGGTCACATTATATTCCTTACCTAAATCTATAACAATCTGATGAGGATAAGCGGTATTGTCTACCGTCTGCCAGAAAGTGCTTTCCTGCAAGTCGAAGACTTTATCTGCCGTGCGGTTTCCACTACGTGTTTCTTCACTATCGGCATACACAATCTTCCAGTTCTCACGAGAAACAGGTTTTCCGTTATTATCCAATACATCTAACTCTGCAATGGCTGCGATATTGTTTCCTTCATAGTTGGAAATACCTTCCAGACAGAAATAGCGTCCTGCTACAGGCTGCGCAAAACGTACTTCCTGCCAGCCGTTTCCAGCTTTGAATGTACCTGCATTTACCACTTTTTCAGCTTTCAGGTTCAAGTTCTGTCCGTCTTTACGATGAGTTTCCGGTGCTTTTTCACGCAGCATATCTAGAATTGGTTTTTCTACGCCAGCCACTTTTGCTTCAGCCGGTCCCTTCAGGTCGAGCACAATAATTTCATTCTCTCCTTCTTTCAACCAGCAACCCGGCATATACAAAGTTTGCTGCGGACCGATTTCCCAGAAACGTCCCATGGCATGTCCGTTTACCCAAACCATACCTTTTCCCCAAGTCTGCATATCCAGGAAAGTATCACCTGTCTTATCCAAACGGAAGGTAGCTTTATAATATGCAGGTCCGTCAACCGGCTTGCCTGCCTGGTAATTTTTCTGGCGGACAAATTCATAGAACGGAGGCAAGTTGTATACTTCCCAGCCTTTCAGTTCCTTCACCTGTTCGCCGCTTACCACTTCCACTTTGTTCGTAATACCTTTCCGGTCATGAATTGATTTGTCAAAGTTCACACGTCCCATGGCTTCTACCAGAATATCCAGACGTGTACCTTTTTTCAAAGTTTCTTTCAGCGGTAAAGTGAACTCACCACGACGACGGTCCAAGCGGCCCAACAATTTTCCATCAGCAAATACCTGTGCCCAGTCGTGTACTTCATCAATATGCAAAATACCTTTTACATCTTCTTTCAATGTCGTACGATACAAGATACTTCCCCAACCCTGATCAAACTGTTCCATAGGCTTAATATCTTCCGACTGTTTAGCCTGAGGCAGATTATCGAACAAGGGTGCGACTTCCCATTCTGTAATGGCCGGTACGGAAATCACCGGATACTGAGCAGGAGGTTCCGGCAAAGTTTCTCCTTCCGGAAGATACTGTTTCAGCAAGTCACGCAACTGGAAATATTTCGGAGTAGTCCATCCTGCTTCACTGATAGGTGCATCATAATCGTATGAGCTGCACATAGCCGAGTAAGCCGGATTGTTGGCACCACCCCACCAGCCAAAGGTAGTTCCTCCGTGTGTCATATAAAGACTGAAAGATATATTACGATCCAACATATCTTTAATACCGCTCACCATTGTAGCCGCATCACGAGTCTCGTGCTTCCGGCCCCAGTGATCGAACCAGCCGCTCCAGAATTCACTACACATCATCGGAGTTTCCGGACGCAGTGATTTCAGTTTCTTGAACTGCTCGTCAATATTGGCTCCCGTACCAAAGTTTACGGTCCACAGCAAATCATCCAGTGCGTTATTGGTGAAGTTAGAACTCCAGTCGCACTGGAACAAAGGCACATCTGTAAAGCCAGCTTTTTTCACCAAATCACGGATGGCCGATACATACGGCTTGTCTATTCCATACGAGCCATATTCGTTCTCTACCTGCACCATAATGATATTTCCACCACGAGAAATCTGCAAGTCTGCCAACTGCTTGCCTACTTCATTCATGAAAATACCAACACGTTCCATATAATAAGGATCCAGCGTACGTAACTGTACATCTTCTTTCTTCAGTAACCACCAGGGCAATCCACCCATTTCCCATTCTGCACATACATACGGACCCGGACGTACAATAACATACATTCCATGCTTCTGAGCCAAACGGCAGAACTTGGCAATATCTTTATTGCCGGAAAAATCAAACTTACCTGGCTGCTGTTCGTGCAAGTTCCAGAATACATACAGACAAAGGGTATTCATACCCAAAGCCTTACAAGAAAGAATACGCTGTTCCCAGTAAGGTTCCGGGATACGCGGATAATGTACCTCCGCAGCTTTCACTACAAAAGGCTTTCCATTTAACAGGAACGTATTTTTCCCAACTTCAAACGTTCCACTGGCTTGCGAACTTTGACATGAGCTGATAAAAGCCGCCATCAAAAGACAAGCCACCCCTAATGACAATTTTCTCAATAATTTATTCATGGTATTCATTTTTCACTTTTACAAAAATAGGGACTTGCTACCAAACCGTAGAAATAGAAATCAATCAATTATCAGTCAAAAATCATTCAAAGGCACACCTACTTCTTGGTTCCAGCTACCTTTACACGAATTACATTCAAAGAATAAGCCGGCATTTCATATTGGGACAACTCAGCCATGGTTATCTCTTTTTTCACTGGTCGTGCATTTTTGTCAGTAGGTTTCCCACTCAACACCTGCAAAACCACCTTGCCATTCTCTACAGGTGTCAGACCTTCCACCTTAGCCTTTACCGGAACCGGCAACAGATTCACCAGTTTCACAATCCAGTCTCCCGTCTTACTGTCACGTACGACTGAAGTACCTATTCGTTTCTGTACATCCTGACGAGGATTATCGATTTTCCGGTCGGCAGGCAAATAAGAATCTCCGGAATTCTGACCATAAAGCAACTGAGTATAATATCCCACAGTGGGTTTCACCTCACGATTATTGAAATAAATCAAATCAGGGTTCCACTGAGTATGTCCTTCCTTTGCCAACAAAGGAGCATAAGAGGTCATTGACACGATGTCACCATTACGTTCTACCGAAGTCAGATACAAGGCCTCAGCTAAAGCCGTTTCAATGTTATTGGGACGTCCCGGCAAATGTGCGGCATACTCTCCCAAATATACTTTAGGTTTGGCACGGTCATAACGGTCATAATAATCCTGATTATTAATAAACCAGCCTGGAGTATTATAATAATGCTCGTCCACCATCGGCACATTCAGGCGCGTAGCAAACTTCCATCCAGCCTCATAATCCGTACCTTCATAGAAAGGACCCACCGTACCAATCACCGTGATTTCCGGATACTTTTCTTTTACTGCCTTGAAAATCATTTCAAAACGTTCTTCAAAAACAGGTGTAATCAAATCTTCGTTTCCAATACCGACGTATTTCAAATTGAAAGGTTCCGGATGGCCCGCTTCCGCACGCATCTTCGCCCATTTACTCTTCTTCGGATCACCATTGGCATACTCTATCAAGTCCAGAATATCCTGTACATACGCTCCCATCTCTTCCATGGGAATACCTCCCTGCTGTCCGCCGCTCAAAGGTTTTCCCGGGATGCAAGCCGAATTCTGACATGGGACTCCAGCAGCCAGTACTGGCAGAGGTTCTGCTCCTATATCTTCACAAAACTGGAAATATTCAAAGTATCCCAAGCCTAATGTCTGATGATAGCCCCACAAGTTCCCCATCGGTTTACGGGCTTCCAACGGACCTACTGAGTTTTTCCAGCGATAAATATTATCTATTCCGTTTCCATGTGCCACACAACCGCCCGGGAAACGCACAAAACGTGGATGTAAATCGGCCAAAGTCTGTGCCAGATCGGCTCTCAGTCCGTTTTTACGGCCCTTGAAAGTCTTTTGAGGGAACAATGAAACCATATCCAGATGCAATTCTCCAGTCACTTCCGGTTCCACTGAAAGCACAGCCGCATCCACATCGGTCTGAGCCGTCAGTACAGCCGACTGCTTTTTCCATTTTCCGGCTGCTACCCGTACAGAAGATTTCGCCACTTCCTTTCCCTCATTATCCAGCAAGCGTACGATAACTTTACCCCCTTTACTTCCTTCAGGCATACGAGAGAAGACAGAGAAATCATACTTTTCTCCTTTCTTCAACGTAATTCCATCAAAACCTGGATTACGGAGAGCCATTCCCGGCTTAGCCTGTAATACGACATAATGCGGATTATTCTCATGCAAAGGATTTTCGGTTGACACCTTCACGGCTGCAGACTGTCCGTTCTCCCATACACTCCAGGCATAGCCACTATCAAATCCCTGACGCGCATTATCCTTTGAAGAATACTCAAAATCGCGGTTCTGTACCAGTTCCGCATAAAGTCCGCCATCAGCTCCGTAATTAATATCTTCAAAGAAAATACCAATCAGTTTATCGCTGATAGGCTTAGCCTCTTCCGGACGCACCGTCAATTGTAAGGAAACAGGAGCCAGTCCGGCAAAACGCTGAGCATCCTGCTCCGTACGTTCATTGTGCAACTGGTCTCTGTAAGCCCGGTAGTCCGCAAACTTCAACAGACGATCCACGTCCTCCCAGGCCACTTTCTGCATATATCCTTGTTCCAACACACCTTCCACCACCGCTTTCTTGCGCGTCTCACTTCCTCGTTTAACGGCCGGGACCTGTTCACCTTCCCGAGCCGGCTGCATATAGTAAGTCTGCGGATTCCACTTCATCAAATCCGGCGAAGTGGCATGCCCCCATTCTTTTCCGCTCTCGTTCAGCTGCCAGAAGCAGTGCCATACTCCTTTTTCATCCCGCACCAGATGAGGATTAAACATGCGTTTCTCTGCTCCCCAGGCGCCGTAATCACATTTCACATATCCATATCCGTTGCCGATGCTGAACCAGCGTGCCTCATCTGTACTCCAAGCCAGCTTCAGCCCACTACGACCCGCATCGTTCACAGTGGCATACGAAAACAGATATACCGAATCCGGTTCATTCATCACTTCCTGTACATGAGCCGATACAGGAAAACTGGTAAGGCAAGCACATAAGGCAGCCAAATGTGTCAGGTGTTTCATAGGTAAGAAGGTTGTGTTTAGGATTATTATTTGGAAACTTTTACACGCTGAATCGTACCGTCCGCATTGAATTCCATCCGGTCGATACACACTTCGCGATGTACACCAGGACCTTTATCTTTGTCCAGGTAATTTTTATTGATACGATGGTACACAATATACCACTCATCCGTACCCGGTTTACGAACTACGGAATTATGTGCCGTACCATAAATTTCTTTCGCAGGATCTTGTATCATCACAATCGGGTCCTTAGCTACCTTAATCGGACCTAGAGGAGAATCCGATGTGCCGTATGCCACATGATAGTTCGCTGAACCCGTATCATCTACCGACCACAGGAAGTAATATAATCCCTGACGATAGAACACGTATGGCGCTTCACGATACGCATAATCTTTCAATGTACCTCCTTTCGGAGTCATCACCTTCAATGTTTCCTTCTTGATAGACACCATGTCATCGTTCAGTTCAGCTCCGGCCATATAGCCATTACCCCAGTACAAATAAGACTTACCGGAAACCGGATCGGTAAACACATCCACGTCAATCTGCTGTCCGTGTCCCACCGGAGAATCTGTAATGATAGGTTTGCCCATATCTTTGAAAGGCCCTACAGGAGAGTCGGCTACAGCCACTCCGATTTTCTTGCCTGAATCATCGTTCGGATTGCCACTGTAATAGAAGAAATATTTATATTTCCCATCAATCAGTTTTTCTTCAATAGCCGGTGCCCAGGCATTTCCATTCGCCCAAGGTACCTGCGGAGAACGCAAATCCAGCATCACACCTTCGTAAGTCCAGTCCTTCATGTCAGCCGAAGAGAATACGGTAAAATACCATCCTCCCCATCCCGGCTGTCCGTCTGTAGTAGAATAAATATAATAACGTTGAGTTTGCTGTGAATAAAGCACTTCAGGGTCTGCATGGAATCCTGGCAATACCGGATTTACCGGCAGTTCACCCAGTTCAGCTGGTTTACCCCATTTGTCTGTAATTCGTTTCAGTTCTGCACGGGTAATAGGAATGATGGTACCATGACGAGGATGGAAATTCATCTTCACCGCATGATCTATCACCTTGAAGTTTTTCAAGTCGGTTGTTTCCGTGAACTGATAAGCCCCCTTCATGTATACATCATACATCAAAATGTACTTGTCCTGTCCAATCAGCTTGAACGTACCGGCTCCTTCCACCGCTTCCTTTGTTTGCTGTTTATAGTCCGGTTGTTCCTCCCATTCTCCGGAAGTCAGCGAACGAGTGGTTGCCACTTTAATGCCGTTACCGTGTCCTTCCGTTTTATAGAAAAGATGATATACCCCATCTTTATACACGATATCACCGTCTATACAAGATTTCTTGTCCTTCGGAATAAAAAGAGGTTTCGGTTCTCCTTCCAGGTCCGTAAAATCTTCATTGGCATATGCATAATAAATCACGTCTACCCCACCGGCATACTGCATGGACCAGTATACCATGTACTTTCCTACCTCCTTATTATAAATAGTCTGAGGAGCCCATACACGTTTCAGTTTTTCCTGTCCCGGATAACGTTTCTGCATATTAATGACAGAATGCGACCAGTTTACCAGGTCTGTAGATTTCAGCAGTACCATCGCGCGGTTAGAATCCCAACCATTGTCCGACACCATATCGGTCACTACCATATAAAAAGTCTGACCGTCTTCTCCTCTCAGGATATGAGGGTCGCGCACGCCACCGGTAGAGCTGATTACTTTTGAATCAAGCACCGGTTTGTTATTATTCAGGGCATAGTAGGTATATCCATCCATACTGACCCCATAACATACGGCTTCTTCACTGATATGATTCCCCGTAAAATAAGTAAACAAATAAGCTACATAATCTTTTTCTTCCACCAAAGCGGCAGACACTGATTCCGAAATAAACGGAAGTAAGAATAACAAAGACAGGATTCTGTTTCTCATATACTTTATATGTTAACGTTTGATGCAAAGATAGGGAATTAGTGTATCACATACAACTATTAATCATGCAAAAAAGGAGGAGAATCGTGCATTTTTATAACCTATAAGCCGTTATTACCTTGGAAACTTAAAGTAATTTGTATATTTGCACTTATTGTAACCATAAAAAGAGTTGTGATACATGCAGTATAAGCCTATATCACTGCATTATAAACAAAAACATATCACCATGAAAAAACAAATGAAACAAATCGCCTTACCTCTCTTTCTGGGAGGTTTGATAGCATGCAGTCCGAAAACTGCTGTAAATGAAACAGACTTGTTGGGTAACTGGACAGAAATACTTCCTCCTTCATCCAACTTCGTACAAGGAATGACACTGGCCAAGGAAGGAAAAGCCTCCTCCATCGGTATGGCCACTCTGCGATATGAAAGCTGGCAGCTTCTGTCGGACGGACAGCTTGTACTGAGCGGAAAAAGTATCGGTAACGGACAGACAATCTCATTCTCAGACACACTGACTATCCTGTCTTTACAACAAGACACTCTCACCCTCCGGAAAGGGACCGATTATCAAATAAAGTATGTACGCCAGCCGGAATCAGCGCCTTTAGTCGGAACAGACAAGGCTTCTACGGGATACACCTGGTCGGACGTATTACAAAAAGACATCCGGATTTTTGAGACAGGACAAAAAGTACTCTCTTCCACCGACAGCCAGGCAACCCAAGCCGGCTTCTTAGTTTTTGCCACGGATTCTTCAAAAGTAGAAGTCTTCATGTCTGACACCAAAGTCATACTCGATCGCCGTGTACGTCCTGACGGCATTGCTGTCTGGAACGTAGAAGACGATGACACCTATCAGGTGCAAGCCTGTGCAGACTCCTGGATTGTATCCAGAAGAGGACGACTGCTTTATAGCACGTACGGAACCGACAAAAAAATAGAAACGTCCTTCCTTACTGCAGAAAACACAGAAATCCCTGTGGCATTCTATCCACATGAAGCCCTCGCTGAAGTTTGCTTGGACGGACAATATATGTTACTCTCGCAGTACCGCACAGCCTCAGGTTACGGTTACAAGAATACCATTCTCGATTTGCGTGGCAAAGGAAAAGAAGCTACACTGACACGTAGTACAGACGGAAAAACGTTCCAGCTAACAGAAAAAAACTAAAAACAGTATCGTATGTGGATGAATCTACTTTTATTAATCGGCGGATTAGCTTTAATTTTAATAGGAGCCAACGGACTGACCGACGGAGCAGCCTCTGTAGCCAAACGTTTTCGTATCTCCGACCTGGTTATCGGATTAACCATCGTAGCTTTCGGGACCTCTGCTCCTGAACTGGTTATCAGCGTACTCTCCTCACTACAGGGAAGTGCTGAAATGGCTATCGGTAACGTGGTGGGAAGTAATATCTTCAATGTATTGATGATTATCGGATGCACCGCTCTGGTTCTCCCCATACAAGTGGGACAGGGCACTATGAGCAAGGAAATTCCGCTGGTCATTCTTTCTGCACTGGTACTTACCTGCTTTGCCAACGACTGCATACTCGACGGAGGAAGCCGGAACATCATCAGCCGGATAGACGGACTGGTACTATTAGGTTTCTTCCTTATTTTTATGCGTTATACTTTTGCCATCGCCCGCAATGGGAACGAAGATGGTGGCGAAGAACAGAAGGTGAAGGAACTGCCGGCATGGAAATCAGCCCTATATATTATAGGAGGACTGGCCGGATTAATTTTTGGCGGACAATTTTTTGTAGACGGTGCCAGCGGTATTGCCCGTTCATTAGGTGTCAGCGACTCCATCATCGGACTTACACTGGTGGCCGGAGGTACCTCCTTGCCGGAACTGGCAACTTCCGTCACGGCGGCCTTGAAAAAGAATCCGGGCATTGCCATTGGAAACGTCATCGGCAGCAACCTGTTCAATGTATTCTTTGTACTAGGATGTAGTGCAAGCCTGTCTCCTCTCCCTATGGGAAATATCAACAACATCGACATGGCTGTTCTGGTAGGCTCTTCCATTCTGTTCTGGCTGGTGGGCTGGTTCTTTAAGAAACGGACCATCACCCGCATAGAAGGAGGACTGTTAGTCGCATGTTACATTGCTTACACTGCCTTTCTTATTTCACAACAATAAAGAACCTTGTTATAAATATTAATCATGAAAAGAATTCTTATCCCTTTGGCAGGTCTTTGCCTATTGACAGCCTGCAATCCGTCGTCTAAAAAACAAGCCGGGAACTCCGGCATTCAGACGGAACAAAGTGAAGTGTTCCCCGAAAGCCCCTCCAGAGAAGGCTACGAAGGCTTCCAGTGGCAGACTGTCACGGGAGCCGGTCTGCGGCTATGGGCACAATGCAACGAAAATCTACGTATCGTCACCGACGCTTCTATTCCAGGTGCACGCATAGAACGTATGGGAAATGGACACAAACAAACTTCGGACCCGGTTATTCAGATATTGGATATACCGGGCAAGGACATCCATTCACTTATCCCGTTCCTGCAGTCTCACCCACGTATTCTCATGGATAAGAACTGGGCGGACAGCCTGACCTGCGATTTCCGTGAAGTAAAATCCAACCGCACCGGAGTAACCCGCTACATCCTGGAGCCTACCGGGAAGTCAGCGAAAGAGCTGGCTGACCGCGGCCAGCACGAACCCGTGCCTTTTACTTGCTATGGCTGGGGAGTAGGCAACAGCGGAGCACGTTATTTCGAGGTATTCCACACCCATCCCCAGAAAGCAGTCTTCGTTGAGGTGGGACAAGATATGCCTTTGTTTGATGAGCAGAGCATCCAGCTATTCGACTCCATTCAGGTACTCCACGGACAACTTATCATGGGACACGAAGCCTACAGCTTCACTCCCGATGCAGACACTACAGCCTATTGGGTTGTTGACAAGTCGGGCGAGCTGAAGAAGCGCTATGAAGCAACTCTTCCTTCCGATGCAAAACCCTATACAGCCATACCTGCCAAACTGAAAGTCCGCATCCAGGGCCCTTCTTCCGAGGGTTTTGCAGCTGAGTATGCAGGCGTAATGGAAGTAATGGGAATTGAGGAAGTGGGAGAATAAATCATCTTCTGGACAAAAGTCAAGAACGTGCCTACAAAGAAAGTTACATATACTTTTCTTTTTTATGTTTCCCTCACGTGAAACGTATGTTTCTCTCGGTAGAACCGTACGTTTCACGTGAGGGAAACATACGGTTCTACCGAGAGAAACATAAAACATACAAAAACGTTGTTCAATTACTTCCCTTGCATTGTCTCAAACAAAGCCTACACATCTACAAATCAGGTAGCCATTCTGATTTTACCTTACACAAAAAAGGGTGAAAAAACTTCACAGCCTTTTCACCCTGCCCATTAAAAAGAGAGATTTTATTTTTTATAGATGTGTTTTCCTTCGGTTACTACCTGAGAGGGGTTACCAGTATAGCTAATACTTCCGCTGCCATACGTCCTTGCCGTAATAGAACGGGAAGCACGACAAGACAAATCACCCGAACCATATACAGCCGCATCGACTTTAACGGCTTTCAGGTTATCTGCCGCCAAATCACCGGAGGCATTGTCACGAAGTACGGCTTCCTGGCAGCTGCCTTTTATAACCATATCGCCACTGGCATTGACCGTAGCCTTCACGATGTCCTGACATTGCAGATTAGGCACCACCAAATCACCGGATGCATTGATGGTCAAAGACGCATGCTGACACACAGCTTTGTGAACTGTCATATCTCCGCTGGCATTGATACTGGCCTGTAACTTCTGGCAGTTGACCTGCTGTACATCAATGTCACCACTGGCATTGATTTCAGCCTGCAAGCTATTGCACTGTACCGTAGGGCATTCAATATCACCGCTGGCATTCGTCTGGAAACGTATGTCTCCCTGTGTTTTCAATCCTTTGGGAATAGATATATCACCGGAAGCCATCGTGGTAAAGCGACTGACAGAGGGCGCATATACATCTACCCGGCAACGATTCTCACCCTGGATGCTGGTACCGTCCTGATAATAAACCCTCAGTTCACCTTTTGACTCTTTCAGTACCACATAGGGCATGACATTGTCTGAAGCATAAATTTCTGCATACGGACTGCCGGAGGTCTGGTGATACACCACATCAATGGAAGAAAGTGTAGACACTTCCCGTATATCTCCCAGGGAACGTTTTTCCGTCTGGTAGTTTTTACTTGGCTGAATAGTATGAGCAGTTCCTATACAGCTGAAACAGGTCAAGGCACAAGCCAATGTGAGTATGTTCATTCTGGTTTTCATTATTCTATCTCCTTTATTTTTATAGTTATACATTCTATTATTCTATTTTCAGATTTTCAGTCGGATTAGCCCGTGCTGCTTTCCATACCATCCCGAAGGCTACCAACCACACTACCAGACATACGATAAGGATACATCCGGCAAACAGGTACCACGTGAGGTCTATCTTGACAGCAAACAATTGCAAAAGCTGTTCACCTACCTTCCAGGCGCACAAAGCACCTATCACTACAGCCGGAAGAGCTATCTTCAGCAAATCAAGCAGGAATATTTTCTGTACGTCGGCCATGGAAGCTCCGTGAATAAGGCGAATAGCAATTTCCGAACGGCGGCGTGAGACTTCATCGCGCACATATGCCACAAGTCCCGTCAGAGCAATAATCAGAATACACAAGCCCGCAAAAAGTACACTATTGCGCACGTGCAATACCCCATTGTACAAGTTTCCCATCTCCAGCGACAGGCTATACACCTTCAACTGCTGAGAAGCAACCGTCCGGTCAATTACTTGCTGTACTTCTTTCATCGCTTCAGGCGACATCCGATTCAAGGCTACATACAAATAGCCCCAAGGTTTACTCCTATAGAACATCACTGTAGGACGCTCGTCATGCTCTTCCATCACTTGAGAGCCTAAGTGAATATCTTCATACACCCCACAAACAATAGCAATGGTTCCGTGATCCGCGTGTTCGGTAATATATACCGTCTTCCCAATGGGAGAGCCTGTCCATCCGGCCAGTGTTTTCATACGCTCCACGAACCGACGACTCACCATCACCTGCTGCGACAAGGAATCTGTCAGCGTAGGGGTAAACACATTTCCTTCGATAACCGGAATCTGGAAAGCCTTGTGATAATCGGGACCTACATAATACATATCAGCAATGTTCATGTATTCTTCTTCTGTTTCGGGATTGTACACATTGTTTCCACTGCAATGATCCGACAGGAGCTGGTAACCCCAGGTAACCGCCTTTACCTCCGGCAGTTTTTTCAACTCCTGCACACAGCGTTCCCGCTCCACCATCTCGGTACCCGACAAGTTGGTATACAAAGTGTTCCGGTATTCAAATCCGGGGTTGAAATTCATCAAAGTGTTATACTCCAAGCCTATGACCGTCAGCAGGCAGACAAAGAATGTGGTCAACGCAAACTGCAAGCACAGCAGTCCCAGTTTCCACCTCCGTTTGTTTTCCGTGTAACGACGATACGCATAAGTCACCGGAATACGGGTGTAAAGATAACCCGGCATCACTCCGCAAAGCAGAATTACTCCGGCCGTCACTGCCAGACAAACCCATACAGTAGACAAGGGAAAAAGCGACTCCAAGCTGTGTCCTATCTGTTCCTGCAAGAAATCCTGCAAGCCGAAAATAATCAATACAGCAAGCGCCAGACTAATCAGTCCGTGCAACAAAGATTCCGAAAGAATCATCCGGTAAATGTCGCCACTTCCGGCGCCATAGCAACGGTAAGTGGCAATTCCCTTGGCACGGCTCACCATGGACGAAACAACCAGCAGGATATAGTTCAACACAGCCACCAGCAACATGATAATCGCAAAACTCAGAAAGACGATGTTCATGATGCGGTTATAATCAGACGAGGTAAATATTTCGGCTACCGGACGGAGAGAGAGTTCAAAACCCGTACCAGACTGAGCCATCTCTTCCGTCACATGATTCACTTCCAACATACGCTCCATGCCTTCCTTCAAGTCATCCGGAGTACTTCCTTTCCGCAGGCGGACATAGGTCTTGTAGCGGTCATTTCCGAACCAGTTGTTCGTTCCATCATAAGCCACCTGCCCGATGGTCGGCAGGGCAATGAGCACATCCATCTGTGGCAGATGGGTATTCTCGGGAAAAGCCTCAAACACCCCGACTACGGTCACATGAAACTCGGGATATTGTTTCCACGACAATGTTTTCCCGATAATCTGTTCGCCTGCCACCTCTAGCAGTTTGGAAGAGATATAGGCATTGTTGGCCTTTTCCAACCCCGTATAAGGCTCCTCGCCCATCAGCAATTTCCGCGGAAAGATCCGAAAGAAAGTACTGTCGCAAAACCAAGCCTGCCCCTCCAGTTCTTTATGGTCTTCCGTCGTCAGCGTCATCGACCCAATTCCCGTAAAACGGGTGGCCACTTCCACCGCCGGACAATAGCGCTGCAACCCCGGTCCAATAGCACCGGGAGTCTGCGCGTGCTCTCTCCAGTCGGTGTCTTTCTGTTTGTAGCGTTCTTCCACCCGGTAGGTTTCTTTCAACCCCGGCAGGAAGTTATCGTACGACCGTTCGAAAATGACCTCCGCCAGCATGACCAGGCCAATGGCCAGTCCCACACTCAGGCAGACAATCTTGACCACATTGGCCTCTCCTTTTCGAAACAGTCCTTTCAATGCACGTTTCATAAGGTACTATTTTTACATTTCTGCAATAGAAGCCACAATCTGTCCGTCGAACAGGTTAATCACACGACTGGCAAAACCGGCATCACGCTGGCTGTGTGTCACCATCACAATAGTTGTTCCTTCCTTGTTGAGTTCAGTCAGCAGTTCCATCACTTCCTGTCCGTTCTTGGAATCCAGGTTACCAGTCGGCTCGTCGGCCAGAATAATCTTCGGTCCGGAAACCACGGCACGTGCAATGGCCACACGTTGCTGCTGACCACCCGACAACTGCTGCGGATAATGCTTTGCACGATGGCTGATATTCATCCGTTGCATAATTTCATTCACCCGACGCTTCCGTTCGTCAGCCGGAATCTTCAAATAAGTCAACGGGAGTTCAATGTTCTCAAACACGTTCAATTCGTCAATCAGGTTGAAGCTCTGGAACACGAAGCCGATGTTTCCCTTGCGCACATTCGTACGGTCTTTTTCTTTCAGACTGCCTACTTCCTTTCCATCCAGAAAGTAGCTTCCGGAAGTCGGATTATCCAACAGCCCCATAATATTTAATAAGGTAGACTTTCCACAACCGGAAGGTCCCATAATTGCCACAAATTCCTTGTCTCTTACCTCCAAGCTTACTTTATTCAGTGCCAGTGTCTCTACTTCTGTGGTGCGAAAAGTCTTTGTCAGGTTTTCAATCTTAATCATAATCGTATTGTTTTATAGAGTTTGTATTTTACATTTCGGATTTTCATTTCCATCAAATTCTATACAAAGTCCATGCCAATACTTTAAGAATCTGATTATCAATATAAATCAGATTTGCATAAAAAAGCAGGTGTCTAAAAATTAGACACCTGCTGTATGATTTTTTGACAATATTCCGATAAAAATCTATGCCTTGACACACTTTATCACCACATGCCGGTCGCCTTCCAGTGTCGTGGCAAACAAATACACGTCTCCTCCTTCTTTCAGTTTCCACTTCTTTCGGAGTTCTGCCACCGAAGCCGGAAAGTTACGTACCGTGAGATTGGCCTTATCTACCCCCTGCAACAACTGTTTCAGTTCTTTTTTCCCGAAACCTGACACTTCCAGCACCCGGAAACGACGTCCCGGAAAATCAACTAATGTATCGGAAGTATAAAGATGACTGTTTGCTTGTAATTTCTTGACACCGAATCTTGCGCCCAACAACCGGTAAGGCCCCGCCTTCAGCAAGGAAGCACCCGGTTCATAAAGATAATTTTCTACCTCGTCAGCCAACGGGCATTGTGCTTCTTTCTCCTGTGAATAAGTGAAAACAAACGGCTCCGTCAAAAAGTTATTAACAGCCTGTTCACAACTTATCCACACCTCTCCAGAGCCTTCTGAAGGGGATTTCGTCTCTTTTTGTAGCACAACCAACAATTCTTTGCACTCGTTATTCACAGCTACTACATGAATCTGCCGGATGTATTTCAACTCCCGTAAGGAAGAAAAAATATCCAGCATGGGCGAAAGCTTCACCACTACCGTCCGGCCTTTCTCTACCAACAACGGCCCCAGTTTCTGCACATCGGGTTCGCAGTCGGCAATGGCCACCGTCTTTCCCCCCTGATTATCGCGACGGGCTGGGTCCAAGAACAGGCAATCCACCGGTTCCATCTTTTGAAGGTATTCCACTCCGTCGGCACAATGCACCGTTATCTGTGGCAAGCCAAGCAACGGGAAATTATGGCGAGCCAGTTCACACAGCACTTCCTGACGTTCCACGTAATCTACCTTCCGGAAGTTTTGCGCCAGGAAAGAACAGTCCACTCCCAAACCTCCCGTCAAATCGGTCATCGTATCACCTTGCAGCCACGATGCCTTGTAGCGGGCCGTGATTTCGGAAGAACACTGCTCCATGGACAGGTGAGCCGGATATTGCACTCCTTCCGTCTGTGCCCAAAGAGGAACCTTCTTCTCGGCAATCTGCCAGCCGGCAATCTGCACTACTGCCGCCGCCATATCTACCTGCGGATACTTACGGGCCTGCAAAGCTAATGCACGTACATCTTCCGTACGATGTGCACAGATAAACTGCCATGTATCAGGTGAAAGTATTGCCATTTCTCTATTCTTTATTATCTGTAAACAAGGGGTTGTTTTTCTTTTGCTCAGATAAAGGCATAAAAAAAGGAGTTCCGCTGAACTCCAACCTTTGTTAACCTTAAATCTAATACTATGAAAAACACGATGCAAAGGTACGGACTTTCTGGAATTATGCAAGTTTTGTGTGCGTTTACATGTGTTTTATAACATAGATTAAGAAGTACATATCCGGTTTTAAAGGGCATTAAGAAAATACGATTAATATACCCGCATTCCGAGAAAAAAAGGAATGTGGGCTTTTCGCATGACAAAGCATTTTCCAATCACAGACTTCATGTTAAAAAGACATAGGAATCCCCCACAACTCCCCAGTATTCCAACAAAATATTGTATCTTTGCTCCGATTATATACTTGACACAACATGATAACTTTAAAAGAATTCTTTTCATTTAAAAAGAACCGCTTTTTCTGGCTGAATCTCATAGCCATGATTGTCGTAATAATTGGTGTATGCTGGGGTACCTTGCTCTGGCTGGACAGCTATACACACCATGGGGAAGCTTACATGGTGCCAAATGTGAAGAACAAAACATTGAACGAGGCTCAGCAGGCTCTCAGTAACCAGAAACTGAAAGGACTGGTTATCGACTCCAGCTATGTGAAAGGTGTGCCCGATGGCATGGTATTGGAACAGAACCCGGCAGGAGGAGCACGCGTGAAGGAGGGAAGAACAATTTATCTGACTGTTACCACGTCTAAGGTTCCTTTGGTAAAATTACCGGACTTGATAGACAACAGTTCTTTGCGTCAGGCGGAAGCCAAATTAAAGGCAATGGGCTTCAAACTGACAGAACCGGAATACGTTTCGGGAGAGCAGGATTGGATATACGGTATTAAATACCGTGGAAGAAGTCTGGCTAGCGGAGATAAAGTTCCCCACGAAGCCATGCTGACTCTCTGCGTAGGCAACACGGCGATTCGTGACTCTCTTGCCATGGATTCTACACTGATTAATATGGATATGAATTCGTCTGCCGACAGTGAAGCCGAGGTAGATGACTCTTGGTTCTAAATCTAACCCCCTAAACAAAGATGGCAGAGGATTTGATTGATTACGAACTGGACGGAGAAGCGCCAGACGATATCGAGCCGATTCAGGGTGAGCCTGAATTGTATGAGCATTTCCGTACGGTGGTAGATAAAGGACAGGCTCCTGTCCGCATCGACAAGTATTTATTTGAGCGAATTGTCAACGCGTCGCGCAACCGGATTCAGATGGCAGCCGACAACGGCTTTGTCATGGCCAATGGGAAACCGGTGAAAAGCAGCTACAAGGTCAAGCCGCTGGATGTGCTGACCGTTATGATGGACCGCCCGCGCTATGAGAATGACATTATTCCGGAAGATATTCCACTAAATATTGTATATGAGGACGATGACCTGATGGTCATCAACAAGCCTGCGGGGTTGGTAGTACACCCGGGATGTGGAAATTACCACGGTACTCTGGTCAATGCCATCGCATGGCATCTGCGCGACGTCCCGACCTATAACCCGAATGACCCGCAAGTGGGACTGGTGCACCGCATTGACAAGGATACCTCAGGACTATTGGTGGTGGCCAAAACTCCCGATGCGAAAACCAGTCTGGGACTTCAGTTTTACAACAAGACAACCAAGCGTGAATACAACGCGCTGGTCTGGGGGATTGTAGAACAAGATGAAGGTACCATTACCGGCAACATCGGACGCAATCCGCGCGACCGGATGCAGATGGCTGTCATGTCCGACCCGGAACAAGGTAAACACGCCGTGACACATTATCAGGTACTAGAACGATTGGGGTATGTCACACTGGTAAAGTGCGTACTCGAAACCGGGCGTACCCATCAGATTCGTGTACACATGAAACACATCGGTCATACCTTGTTTAATGATGAACGTTACGGTGGTCACGAAATCTTAAAAGGAACTCATTTCAGCAAATACAAACAATTTGTAAACAACTGTTTCGAAATCTGTCCCCGTCAGGCACTGCATGCCAAGACACTGGGCTTTGTACACCCTCGTACAGGAGAGGAAATGTTCTTCACTTCCGAACTGCCCGAGGATATGACCTGCCTGCTGGAACGATGGAGAACGTATATCAGTAACAGAGAATAACAACTATGAAACGTACAATTGCGATTGTAGCAGGAGGAGACTCATCTGAACATGGAGTCTCCATGAAAAGTGCAGAGGGTATCTACTCTTTTATCGATCAGGACAAATATACCCTCTATATCGTGGAACTGACTAAAGCACGCTGGGAAGCGATTCTTTCCGACGGCAGCCGTGCACAAGTGGATAAGAATGACTTCAGTTTCATGGATCATGGACAGAAAATCATACCCGACTTTGCCTATATCACCATTCACGGAACTCCGGGAGAGAACGGTATCCTGCAGGGATATTTTGAACTGTTAGGTATTCCTTATTCTACCTGCGACGTGCTGGTTTCCGCACTGACTTTCAGCAAATTCACCTTAAACCAGTACCTGAAGGGATTCGGTGTACGGGTGGCTGAATCCATGCTGGTAAACAAACGTCACGGCATCAGCGATGAGGATGTCATCGCAAAAATCGGCTTGCCTTGCTTCATCAAGCCTAATGCCAGCGGTTCCAGCTTCGGTGTGACAAAGGTAAAAACAAAGGAACAGATTCAGCCGGCTTTGGAAGCAGCTTTCAAAGAGTCGGATGATGTGATGATTGAAGCTTTCATGGACGGTATCGAACTGGCCAACGGATGCTACAAAACCAAGAAAAATGAAGTGGTATTCCCTATCACAGAAGTAGTCAGCCAGAACGAATTCTTCGATTACAACGCCAAATACAAAGGCGAAGTGACAGAAATCACACCGGCTCGTCTCAGTCCGGAATTGACCAGCCGCGTACAGCAACTGACATCTGCCATCTACGACATACTGGGATGCAAGGGTATTGTGCGCGTGGATTACATCATCACAGAAGGTGAAAAAATCAATATGCTCGAAATCAATACCACTCCGGGAATGACGGCCACCAGCTTCATTCCGCAACAGGTACGGGCTGCCGGTCTGGATATTAAGGACGTTATGACCGATATTATTGAAGACCATTTCAATTAATTTTGTATCTTTGGAAAGAACAAGCCACTCAACATCATGAACATACCTGCAGAATTTGACGACATTCGTCCGTATACCCCCGAAGAACTTCCACAGATATTCGAGGAATTACTTTCTGACAAAGACTTTCAGGCTGTCATCCAATCGGTGATGCCGAATGTTCCTTTGGAAATGATTGCCGCACAATTGCGCCACTGCAAGACTAACCTGGACGTACAGAAAGCGTTTTTCCACAAGCTGTTGCACGATATCATGCAACAGCATAGTGACGGTTTCGACATGGATGCTTCTTCGCTTCCTGACAAGAACCAGAGCTATACGTTTATTTCCAATCACCGTGACATTGTACTCGACCCGGGATTTCTTTCAGTAGGCTTGCTGGACAATGGTTTCCCTACTACCGTAGAAATCGCCATCGGAGATAACCTGCTTATTTATCCGTGGATAAAGAAACTGGTGCGAGTGAACAAGTCGTTCATCGTACAGCGTGCTCTGAGCATGCGACAAATGCTGGAATCATCTGCACGCATGTCACGATACATTCACTTTGCCGTAACACAAAAGCAAGAGAATGTGTGGATTGCACAACGTGAAGGCCGTGCGAAAGACTCCAACGACCGCACACAGGACAGCGTACTGAAGATGCTGGCCATGGGAGGGGAAGGCGACATCATCGACCGACTGAAGGAACTGCACATCGTACCAGTAGCCTTATCGTACGAATACGATCCGTGTGATTTCCTGAAAGCCAAAGAGATGCAGCAGAAGAGAGACTCGGAAACATTCAAGAAGAGCCAGGCAGACGACCTGACCAATATGCAAACAGGTATCTTCGGTTACAAGGGACGCGTACACTTCCAAACTGGACCTTGCATCAACGAAGAACTGGAAGCGCTCAGAGGATTGCCTAAGACGGAAGTTTTCACTCAGGTTTCTGCACTGATTGACAAATATATCCATCGCAATTACCGACTCTATCCGGGCAATTATGTGGCTTGCGACCTACTGAATGGTACAGAAACATTTGCCGGAAAGTATACTCCGGAAGAAAAGAAGCGCTTTGAAGCTTACCTGCAAAAGAAGCTGGATCTGATTCAGCTCCCGAACAAGGACGAAGACTTCCTGCGCCAGCGAATCCTGACCATGTACGCCAATCCGGCTATCAATCACTTGAAGGCCATCGCACAATGAAAAAATTTGGCGTCATCTTATACAGTCTTCTTTGCATACTCCTTTTAGGGGCATGCAAAGAAGATGAATATGTCTATCCCAATGTAATCACAACTTTTATTGATGCAGCTACAGATGAAAGCGGTACACTACAAAAACTGATTACAGACAAAGGAGAGAGCCTGGAGATTCTCAATCGGGAAGGCCTGGACGGCCTGACTCCTGACTCTATCTATAGGAGTGTGTCCATCTATGAGCCAAAAGAATCAGCAGATGAGGGACAAGCTACTGCCCTGCTCTATTCCTGCCAGCTTATTATTGCTGTAAAACCGGTCACAGTGGACAAACTGCCGGAAGCGACCGCCAAGACTGATCCATTGGATATTCAGAGTGTATGGAAATCAGGGAACTATATCAACCTGATTCTGTTGCCTATGGCTAAAGAAAAAAGCCATATTTTTCACTTCATTGACGAAGGTATCTCAGATAACGGTGACGGAAGCCGGACACTCCATCTGACACTCTACCATAACCAGAATGGAGATTATGAGGCATTCACCCGCAAGAGCTATCTTTCCATTCCTCTATGGGCCTACGAAGGACAACTGACTCAGGGCGACAAAGTTGTGCTTCGCATCAACACCTACGAAAAAGGCTTTGTAAGCTATGAATTTACTTACTAAAACTACATTTATGATCAAGACTATTTACTTCATGTTCTTTATATGCATGTTTGCCGTAGCCATGGTGGCATGCAAAGGGAAATCAAACGACGACTTCAAGAACGTATCTGCCGATGAATTCGAAAGCTTTATCGGAAATGAACAGATACAGATTGTAGACGTAAGAACTGTAGCTGAATACAGCGAAGGACATATTCCCGGAAGCCTCAACATCAACGTACTGGATGAAAGTTTCTCAGCCAATGCCGATGAGTTGCTGAACCCGGAACAAACCATTGCCGTATATTGCAAAAGCGGCCGTCGAAGCCAGAATGCCGCAAAGATACTGGTCAAAAAAGGATTTAAGGTGTACAACCTGGACAAAGGTTTCGACAACTGGAAAGAGTTGGGTAAAGAAATCGAACAATAACCTCCTTATTTACAACAAGAATGCCGTGATATAAAAGAGTCCTGCTCTCTATATCACGGCATTTTTATGTAAACTCTATCTGATTACAAACTTTGCAGCATACGTTTCAATACCACTGTAGCAGAAATTTCACGGTTGGCTGCTTCCGGAATTACCAGTGAAGTCGGTGCTTCAATCACATCATCCGTCACAATCATGTTACGACGTACCGGCAGGCAGTGCATAAAGAACGCATTGTTGGTCCACGACATGTGTTCGGTATCTACTGTCCAGCTCATGTCCTTGCTCAGAATCTTTCCGTAGTCTTCCGGACAAGTCACACCCGGGCAAGCCCAGTTTTTCGCATAAATAAAGTCCGCACCTTCAAAAGCTTTCTTCTGATCGTACTCCACCTTCGCTCCACGCACGAATTTCGGATCGAGTTCATAGCCCTGCGGATGAGTAATCACAAAGTCCACATCTGCCTCATTCATAAAATCAGCAAACGAGTTGGGTACTGCCTGCGGAAGTGCACGCGGATGAGGTGCCCATGTCAAAACCACTTTCGGACGTTCGGTACGCTTGTATTCTTCAATCGTAATCAAGTCGGCAAATGCCTGCAAAGGATGTCCTGTAGCCGCCTCCATAGAGAAAACCGGTTTACCGGAATACTGAATAAACTGATTCAGAATCTTCTCAGTATAATCATCTTCCCGACTTTCAAATCGCGCGAAAGAGCGTACACCAATCACATCACAATAAGAAGCCATTACCGGAATAGCCTCCAGCAGATGCTCACTCTTGTCACCATCCATAATCACGCCACGCTCAGTTTCCAGTTTCCAGGCACCCTGATTCACATCCAGCACGATGACATCCATACCCAAATTACGGGCAGCCTTCTGCGTGCTCAGACGCGTACGCAAACTATTGTTAAAGAAAATAAGCAGACAAGTCTTATGCTTGCCCAACGCTTCATATTTATAACGGTCGTTCTTGATTTCAAACGCTTCTGCCAAGGCGGTTTTCAAATCGCCCAAATCGAATACATTGGTATAAGTTCTCATACGCAAAATTGTATATTAATTTATTTTTCCTCGCAAATATACTATAAAAATACAACACACCGCTTATTTTATTCATTTTTTTCGTACCTGGCCATCACCTTCCACAATCCACTTGTAGGTAGTCATCTCCCTTAATCCCATCGGACCACGGGCATGCAGTTTCTGGGTACTGATACCTATTTCTGCTCCCAAACCAAACTGAGCCCCATCGGTAAACGAAGTCGGTGCATTGACATAGACACAGGCCGCATCCACTGCCCGGGTAAAGAAAGCAGCCGCTTCTTTATCCTCTGTCACGATACACTCACTATGTCCGGAACCGTATGTATAAATATGCGCTACAGCTTCTGCTACATCATCCACCGTTTTGATGGCCATTTTATAGTCTAAGAACTCGGTGCCGTAACTTTCCAAAGTAGCAGGCTGCAACAATTCTGCCGGATAGTTTCCTTCCAAAGCCTGATAAGCCGGTTCATCTGCATAAAGAATTACTCTACTCTTCATCAAGGGAGCACACAATGCCGGCAGATCGGCCAAACGTGCCCGATGCAACAGCAGACAGTCCATGGCATTGCAGACACTTACCCTGCGCGTCTTGGCATTATTGACAATGGCGGCTCCTTTAGTTAAATCACCCGCCTTGTCGAAATACGTATGACAGATTCCGGCTCCTGTCTCAATGACCGGTACGGTTGCTTCATGACGCACATATTGAATCAGGTTGCTGCTCCCACGAGGAATAATTAAATCCACCCAACCTTCTGCATGCAGAAGCGCTTCTGTCGCCTCACGGGTAGAAGGCAACAGTTCCACAACGTGCGAATCGATACCAAATTCATTCAACACCTCATGAATCAGCTGCACAATAGCACGGTTGGAGGCATCGGCATCACTTCCTCCCTTCAGAATAGACGCATTTCCGCTCTTCAGGCACAAGGAAAACACATCAAAACTGACATTCGGACGTGCCTCATAGATTACCCCTATCACCCCAAACGGCACGCTCACCTTCTGTAAACGAAGTCCGCTAGGCACCGTATAAGCTTCCCTCACTATCCCTAATGGTGAAGGTAACGAAGCCACCTGGCGCATATCGGCAGCTATTCCTTCCAGCCGTTCCGGCGTCAATTTCAAGCGGTCATATTTCAGATTGGACGTCTCCATTCGCTGCAAGTCTTCCTGATTGGCTTTCAGCAATACATCTGTTTTTTCTTCTATCTTATCGGCCACGGCACATAACACCGTATTGATGGTCTGCGCATCCAGCATCGCCAACTTACGAGATGCAGCCCGAACCGCCTTAAAAGTTTCATTCAGATTCATAATTGTTTTATTCAGATTGCAAATTATCGCAAAAATACAATTTCACACAAAGTTTCAAAGCACAAACGCCAAAATAATCTGCCATTTCATAAGAAATATATCCCCAAACTGAATATTTATTCCCGAAAGTTTCTTATCTTTGAAATAAATAAGAGAGAGAGAAAACTTCTGATTTATTAACCCTTAAAACATGTGACTATGGAAGCGAAAAATTACGATTCATTGACTGAAGTTTTCAGAGGAGATCTCTGGGAAGCTGAATTGATAAAGGGCTTATTAAAGTCTGCCGGTGTGGATGCCATGCTAAAAGATGAAACGCCATTGTCTGCCGTAACTTCTTCCTATGGAGGAGGTTCCGTATGCGTGCTGGTTAATAAGGAAGAAGAAGTATATGCACGAAAAGTAGTAGCCGAACGAAAAGTATGAAACATTTATTCTTAACCCTGATTGCATTTTTTTCAGTAGTCCTTCCCGCGTTTGCACAAAACCTGAAAACAACCATATGGAGTTCATATGGAGTTTCTTTCCAGGCTCCAGCCGACTTAGTAGTAGAAGATGATTCTTCCGAAGGATACATTGCCGGGAACGATACCTATTACCTCACTATCCAACTACTGGAAGGAGAAGGTCTGAAAAAAGAAGAATTAGGACAGGAATTAAAGGCTATTGCCACAGACGATGAAGTGACATCGCAAAGCAGCGTACAACCTTTTGAGCTGCCCCAGTTCCATGGCGTGCAGCTCAAAGGAAACTGCGAGGAAGAGAAATGCGTCTACAGTTACCTGCTGGCAAAAGACGGAAGCTGCGGCTTCTATATATCCATTGTATACCGTCAGGAAAATGATAAAACACCTGAAACTATCCTGAAAAGTTTTCGCATGGAAGAATAATCTTTGAGCGGAATGTGATTTTGTGAAATAAATTAAAAAGGTAGCGTTTCCCAAAAGTTTATTTCGTATTTTAGAGCGATTTTTAAACAAAAAGCTGTTGATTTTTTGTGCCTTAAAGGCTCAGAAGGGAAAAGGCATGCACATAACCAAACGGGGAATTAAGTAAATTCAAAGCTATTTTGAACGATTTTTACTTGACTTTTGCCTAATTTGTGCTCCTATCTTATATGAATAAGTCCTTATTTTTGCCACAGATTCACAAGAAACCGACAGTTACAAGAAGACCTTGAATATGAAATTGACAAAACGCTTATATACCTTATCATTAACAACCGCTCTATTTGTAACCGGTTTCTTGCTACCCGGGTTTTCCACCTCCTGCACTGCGCAGACCGAAACGACCTCGTCTTCTTCCTCTGTTTACAGCTGTATCGAAGTCCCTAAAAGCATCAATTTTTGCGGCACGGAAATAGACCTGACGCGCTATGACCGACGCGAACGGATGGACCGGGAACTGATGGCATTTACTTACATGCACAGCACTTCCCTGCAAATCATCAAAAGAGCCAACCGCTATTTCCCCATCATTGAATCAATCTTAAAGGAACAAGGTGTACCCGATGACTTCAAGTACCTGATGGTCATCGAAAGCAACGTAAACCCACTGGCACGGTCGGGAGCGGGAGCCGCCGGATTATGGCAGTTCATGAGTGGCACCGCCCGTGAATTCGGTCTGGAAGTCAATCATCATGTAGACGAGCGCTATCATGTAGAGAAATCTACCGTAGCTGCCTGCAAGTACCTGAAACAAGCTTACCGCAAATTCGGCAACTGGGAAACAGTAGCAGCTTCCTACAATGCCGGACAAGGAAGAATCAGCCAGCAACAGGAGAAACAATATACAGACAATGCACTCGACCTTTATTTAGTGGAAGAAACCTCCCGCTACGTATACCGGATACTGGCAGTCAAGCTTCTGCTTACTGACCCAGCCCGTTTCGGTTTTCACCTGAGAGCCAGCGACCTGTATCCGCCTATTCCTTATCGCACCATAAAAGTGACAGAAGACATCGACGATCTGGCACGATTTGCCAAAGGTCAGGGCATCAATTTCAGCTTACTGAAAAGTATGAACCCCTGGCTTCGAGGAAGTTCTCTTCCCAACCATGGAGGAAAAGAATACCAAATCCGCATCCCCGATTCTACGGAGATGTATTACAACCCGAGGGTGACACACCCTCATAACCCCGCGTGGGTGAGTGAATAAAGACACATAGTTATCATTTTTTATTATAATCATTAATCCATGAAAAAACAATTAGTGTTAGGACTCTTAGGTGCCTGTGTGCTTTCGGGCAATGCACAGACATTTAAAGAATGGCAAGACCCGGAAATAAATGCCATCAACCGGGCACCGATGCACGCAAACTTCTTTGCGTACGAAAATGCAGAAATGGCTGCCAAAGCAGTCAAGGAAGACTCCAAGAACTTTATGAGCCTGAATGGAACCTGGAAATTCTTCTGGGTGCGGAATGCAGATGCACGTCCCACGGATTTCTGGAAAACCGGCTTCAACGATAAAGGTTGGGACAACCTTCAGGTGCCGGGAGTATGGGAAACTCACGGATACGGCGACCCTATCTACATCAACGTAGGCTATGGATGGCGCAGCCGTTTCGAGAACAATCCTCCTTACGTACCGACTGAAGAAAACCACGTAGGTTCTTACCGTCGTGAAATCATGGTTCCGGCCGACTGGAAAGGCAAAGACATCATCGCTCATTTTGGTGCAGTCAGCTCAAACATGTACCTGTGGGTAAACGGTAAGTTCGTTGGCTACAGCGAAGACAGCAAGCTGGAAGCTGAATTCAACCTGACTCCGTACCTGAAACCGGGACAGAAAAACCTGATTGCTTTTCAGGTGTTCCGCTGGTGTGACGGTTCATACCTGGAAGACCAGGACTTCTTCCGCTATACCGGAGTAGCACGCGACTGCTATCTTTATACCCGCAACAAAAAACGTATCGATGACATCCGCGTAACTCCCGACCTGGACAGCGAATACAAGAACGGTTCACTGGCTATCAACCTGAATCTGAAAGGAAGCGGCAATGTCAGCCTGGAACTGCTGGATGCCCAAAACCAGACCGTAGCTTCTACCGAAGTAAAAGGTTCAGGCAATGTTTCTACTACACTTCAGGTAGAAAATCCGAAAAAATGGAGCGCAGAAACTCCTTACTTATACACACTGCGTGCTACACTGAAAGACGGTAGCCAGGCTAGCGAAGTTGTACCTGTGAAAGTAGGTTTCCGCAAGATTGAACTCAAAAACGCACAGATTCTGGTCAACGGCCAGCCTGTACTTTTCAAAGGTGCCGACCGTCATGAACTGGATCCGGACGGCGGATACGTAGTTTCACGCGACCGCATGATTCAGGACATTCAGATTATGAAGCAGTTCAACATCAACGCCGTAAGAACCTGTCACTATCCGGACGACAACTTCTGGTACGAACTCTGCGACAAATACGGTATTTATGTAGTAGCTGAAGCCAACATTGAATCTCACGGAATGGGATACGGTGACAAGACACTGGCCAAGGAACCGACTTACAAAAAGGCACACATGGAACGCAACCAGCGCAACGTACAGCGTGGTTTCAACCATCCGAGCATCATCTTCTGGTCATTGGGTAACGAAGCCGGATACGGTCCGAACTTCGAAGCTGCTTACGACTGGATCAAGGCAGAAGACCCCAGCCGCGCCGTACAGTACGAACAGGCACGCATCGAAGGCAAGACTGATATCTACTGCCCGATGTATGCCAACTACAAATGGTGCGAAGAATACAGCAAGGACGATAAATACCAGAAACCGCTGATTCAGTGTGAATATGCACACGCCATGGGTAATTCACAAGGTGGATTCAAGGAATACTGGGACCTGATTCGCAAGTATCCGAAATATCAGGGTGGATTCATCTGGGACTTCGTAGACCAGTCTATCCGCTGGACAGGCAAGAACGGCAAGATGATTTATGCTTATGCCGGCGACTTCAACCGTATGGATGATTCTGGCGACAAAAACTTCTGTAACAACGGACTTATCAGCCCTGACCGTAAACCGAATCCGCATGCATACGAAGTACAGTACTTCTACCAGAACATCTGGACTACTCCGGGCGATTTGGCAAAGGGAGAAATCAAGGTATACAACGAAAACTTCTTCCGTGACCTGTCTGCATACGCACTGGAATGGGAAGTATTGAAAGATGGTAAGGCTATCCGCAGCGGACGCGTTGAAAACCTGAACGTGGCACCTCATCAGACTGCCAGCATGAAACTTGATCTGGGCAAGACCTGCCAGTGCGGTGAATGGCTGCTTAATGTGAAATACATCCAGAAAAACCGTGAAGGTTTGATTCCGGCCGGTTTCGTAGTAGCTAAAGACCAGCTTGTACTGAATCCGTACAAAGCACCGGCTATGGAACTGAAGAACGTAGCTGAAACCAACCAGCAGGTAGTTGAACCGCAAATCAACCCGAACTATCCGGACTACATCACTGTAGAAGGCGACGGATTCTATTTGGAATTCAGCAAACGCAACGGTTATCTTGACAGATACGATGTAAACGGAGTAAGCATGTTGAAAGAAGGCGAAGCACTGACACCGAACTTCTGGCGTGCTCCGACCGACAACGACTTCGGTGCTGGTCTGCAGAACAAATATGCTGCATGGAAAAACCCGGGCATCAAACTGACTGACTTCAACTACAAGGTAGAAAACGGACAGGCTATCGTAAACTCTACTTACGACCTCAAGGAAGTATCTGCCAAGTTGTATCTCACTTACCAGATCAACAACCAGGGAGCAGTGAAGGTGACACAGAAGATGGTAGCCGACAAGAATGCCAAGGTATCACCGATGTTCCGTTTCGGTATGCAGATGGTAATGCCGAAGTCATTTGAAAAGATTTCTTACTACGGACGTGGTCCGATAGAAAACTACAGTGACCGTAACCATTGCACTGACCTGGGAATCTACAACCAGAATGTAAGCGACCAGTTCTATCCGTACATCCGTCCGCAGGAAAACGGCAACAAGACTGACATCCGCTGGTGGAAACAGGTGAACATGGCTGGAAACGGACTGATGTTCGTAGCTGAAGCACCGTTCTCTGCTTCTGCTCTCCACTACACCATCGCTTCACTGGACGACGGTACTGAAAAGAAACAGAGCCACTCGTTCGAAGTAGAAGAAGCTGACCTGACCAACCTGTTGATTGACAAAGCACAGATGGGCTTAGGTTGTGTCAACAGCTGGGGTGCCCTGCCGGAAGACAAGTACATGCTTCCTTACGGAGATTATGAATTTACGTTCATCATGACTCCGGTGAAAGGCTATATCGCACACGAATAAATCAGTATAACATATCTGACTCACTGTAACGCCTCGGTTTCCAAAGCCGGGGCGTTCTTTTTATCCCCTTACGTTACCATCGTCTCTTATCACACGAATAGCTTTCCATCAAGAGAGAAACGCCTCAGGAAAGAAATTACAATCTATTTCCACTTTCTATGTTTCCCACGCCGGAGCCTTACGTTTCCGCAGGCGGAAACATACGGTTCCGCCCCCAGAGACCTACGTTTTCGCCTTGGAAAACATAAAAAACGGGCTGAAGTTTATCTCAAAACTCCAGCCCTTATCGTAAAATAGAAAATGTATGCAGAATTATTATCCTTCCTTGTCCGCACCTTCCTTTGGAGGTATGGTAGATGCATTTCCATCGCGTACAGCCATGTAATGCGGCGACATAATTTCCACACCCTCTTCGTTGAAGCGGTCCTGAATATTCTGATGCAATGCCGAATAAATATCGGCCAGACGGTCTGCATCCTTGATATACGCATTCACCTGATACACCGGATACCAGTCGCTGAGCGAGGTGGAAAGTACAAACGGACGCGGGTCGTCCACCACTCCGGGAGTATTCAAGGCAGCTTCAATCAGAAGTTTGTTGACCACCCGCCACGGCACGTCATAACCGATGCTTACCTCCGAATGGATAATCAGCCCATATTCCCGGGCCGACTGGCTGAAGTTCACCGTATGCGAAGACATGACAAATGAATTAGGAATGGTCACCACCTCATTTTTCGGAGTACGGATACGTGTGACCAGCGGAGTTTTCTCCACCACATTTCCCATCGTATCATTCAGCTTAATACGGTCGCCAATCTTGAAAGGACGCATGTAAGTAATCACCAGTCCGGCAATGATATTGCCAATCACCGTACTTGAACCAAGCGATACAATCAAACCGACAAATACGGATATTCCCTGGAACACACCGGAATTGGAACCCGGCAGATACGGATAAATCATGGCTATCATAAACGCATAGAGCAAGAAACGGACAATATGATAGGTAGGCATCGCCCAGTCGGGATAGAATCCGCTCAATTTCAACCGTTCGGACTGCACTTCTTCGGCCAGGTAACGGAAAAAGCGTACCAGATATTTGATAGCCATGTAAATCACGAAGATAGTGAACAGGTTCGGAAGGTAGTCGAGTATTCCGGTAAGAATGCTCTTCACCGGATTCCAGATGTAGGAAAGCAGCCGGTAGGCCAGGTTCTTAGTCTGCGGGAAAATGGAGAACAGCAGCGGAACCGTAAGCAGCAACTGCAGGAACATAAACGCATAACGTACCAGATTGGCCAGGAATATCAGCAGTTTCACCTGCTTCCTGGTGTCCAGCAACTCATACCCCTGAATGGAGAAGGGTTTCAGCCGCGTCTTTTCCAGTCGCATAATACGCAGCTTCAACTTACGGAACAGCCAGTTGGTTCCCCAGAACAGAAGGAACTGCCCCACAATCACCAGCACGAAATAACCAATCCGCTTGAATAACTGCATCAGTCCATGTTCCTCCTTCATCACTTTCAATTTTTCGATAATGACCAACCGATTCTTCGCAGCCAGCTGGTCGCGTGTACAGCTTTCCCACAAGCCGTCCTGGTCTGTAAAGGAAACAAGAACTTTATTATCATACATCACATCCGTCACGATGTCACTGGTCTCAATGTATACAGAATCGGGCTTCAGGTTAAAGCGTTTGCCCAAGGCCGTAATGTCATTCGCCACGTTTTCTGCACGCTGCTGGGGAGTATGTCCTCCTCGCTTGGCATAAAAATAAAACAGCGTATCCCCATCTACCACAACCGGAACGCCCCGTGTTTCATGACGCAAGGAGTCAATACGCCGTCTCTGACTAGCCAGTTTCACCGAATCGGCCGTATATGCAGCCAATTTCATCTGTTCAATCTCCATCCGGAGATTGGCTTCATTCAACCGGGCAGCCGCCAGTTCCTTTTTCACGGTCGACAAGTGAACCGAATCTGAATCTGCCGTTACAGCCACTTTTGAATTGGGCAGACTGTCTGCTCCGAAAATATCAAGTACCTTTTCTACTACCTGAGCCGATGCTCCCCACACAGAGAGACAAAGCAGACACAGACAGAATAAACAAAATCTTTTCATGATGCTATAAATTGTTATTTCCGGCGATAAAAATACGAATAAAAGACACAAAATAAAATGGTCCATGAACAGAAAAACTTCCTTCATGAACCATTTCTTCACTTCGACAATTTCAGCTTATCGAATATGCACTATACACTTCCTTAATTTTGCTCTTCCATAGACTTGGCAATACCCATTTCTAGTCCTCTCAGCTCAGCCAACCCTCTCAGACGGCCCAGACAGGAATAGCCTGGATTGGTCTTCTTCTTCAAGTCGTCAATCATCTGATGACCGTGGTCCGGACGCATCGGAATAGACACCTTGCGGCGCTGCTGCATAAGCAGGAAGTTCTTCATTACATGATACATGTCTACGTCACCCTCCAGGTGATTCGCTTCATGGAAGTTGCCTTCTGCATCGCGCTGTGTGCTGCGCAGGTGTACGAAGTTAATACGGTCGCCCCAGCGTTCCATCATGCCGGCCAAATCGTTCTTGGCACTGACACCCAGTGAACCAGTGCAAAGACACAAACCGTTGGATTCATTAGGTACGGCTTCCACCAGCTTGCGGAAATCTTCTTCCGTACTCATGATACGCGGCAAGCCCAAAATTGACTGAGGCGGATCGTCCGGATGAATCACCAGTTTGACACCCACTTCATCGGCCACCGGACAGATTTCTTTCAGGAAGAAAATCAGGTTGGCACGCAACTGTTCTGCGTCAATATCCTTGTAACGGTCCAGTTCATGCTGGAACTGTTCCAATGTAAAGCTTTCTTCCGAACCCGGCAATCCGGCAATCATGTTACGGGTCAGGCGATGAATTTCTTCTTCGTCCATCTGCTCGTAACGTGCCTTTGCCTTGGCCTTTTCTTCTTCCGAATAGTCCTTTTCGGCTCCCGGACGTTTCAGGATAAACAAGTCGAAAGCCACAAACGCCGCACGTTCAAAGCGCAGAGCTTTGGAACCGTCGGGCATGGTATAAGCCAAGTCCGTACGCGTCCAGTCGAGCACCGGCATAAAGTTGTAAGTCACAATGTAAATGCCGCATTTAGCCAGGTTACGCAGACTTTCCTTATAATTCTCGATATACTTCATGAAATCGCCGGTCTGCGTCTTGATATGTTCATGCACCGGCACACTCTCTACCACGCTCCATGTCAAGCCGACTTCTTCAATCATCTGCTTGCGTTTCATGATTTCTTCTACCGTCCAGACTTCGCCGTTCGGAATATGGTGCAGCGCATTGACAATACCCGTAGCACCTGCCTGCTTGATGTCCCACAAAGACACCGGATCGTTCGGGCCGTACCAGCGCCAGGTTTGTTCACATAAATACATAACGTTTCTTTTTAAATGTTCATACTTCAATTAAATAGAGAAGGCATCAAATCCACCATCGATGACAGCTACCGTACCTGTCACAAAGTTAGAAGCATCACTGATCAGGTAGTGAATGGTACCATACAAATCTTCCGGTTCACCGAAACGTCCGAACGGAGTGTGAGCCAGAATCGTTCTGGAACGGTCAGTCAGTGAGCCGTCCGGATTAGTCAGCAACGTGCGGTTCTGTTCAGTCAGGAAGAAGCCCGGAGCGATGGCGTTCACGCGCAGGCCGTCGCCAAACTTGATAGCCAGTTCACCGGCCATGTATTTTGTAAAGTTGGCAATAGCTGCCTTTGCTGCACCGTAACCTACCACACGCGTCAACGGACGTAAAGCTGATTCAGAGCAGAAGTTTACGATAGAACCTTTTTTCTGTTTCACCATTACATCGGCAAAGACCATCGTAGGCAGTACTGTTCCGAAAAGGTTCAAATCGACTACTTTCTTGAAAGCATCTACCTGCAAGTCGAAGAAAGTCTTGTCCGGTGCAATAGTTGCACCCGCCATATTTCCACCAGCAGCATTCAGCAAAACGTCAATGCGTCCGTACTTTTCCAGAATATCTTTCTTATTCTGTTCCAGCACTTCCTTGTTCATTACGTCCGTATAGAGGAAGGTAGCTTCATGTCCCTGAGCTACAATTTCATCTACCAGTGCTTTACCAGCTTCTTCACTACGGTCGAGTACGACCATTTTTGCACCTTGTGCAGCCAAATACTTGGAAATACCTTTTCCCAACACACCGGCTCCCCCAGTCATAACAACTACTTTGCCGGCCACGTTAAATAATTCGTTTGCCATAATAATCAGATTAGCAATAAATTGGATACTTTATTATAATATTGATAATTCTCTTTCAACAAAATATCTATCGGCAACAGATTTACCACCTGCGGTCTTTCATCGAACAGCAACAGTCTGCTCAATGCCTTCACCCCGTTATAGCCCTGGAGTTCCGGACGCTGTGCAATCAGTGCCTGCACATACCCTTCGTTCAGTAACCGTACATTCGGGTCAATCAAATCATAGCCTACCAGCCGAATTTCGTGCTTCTGCCGCTTTTCCAGATAATCCCCCAAAATGTAGCAGGAAGAGTTGAATGTAACCGCTCCACGAATGCCCGGATGATTTCGGAAAGTCTCATCCAGCACCTGCTCGTTGTGAGCCTCATCGCCTATCCATAATTCTACCTCCACCAGATTCACCTCATAGCCCTGTTGTTTCAGGTAGTGCAGGAAGCCGGAATAGCGTTTCTGCCCTTGCGTGGACATACTGCCTTTATCGTGCTGAATATGAGCGACTAGAATATCTCCCTGAAAGGCCATGGAAGCCAATAGCATACGGGCTCCAATCTCTCCCCCGGCCACAGAATCCGTGCCATAATAAGCCAGACGGCCCTGCTCTTCTATATCCGAGTCGACATACACATAAGGAATCTCACCCGCATCCAGATGTTCGGAAAGCTGGATGACAGCCTCCTTGAAAAGCGTACCGACAATTACTCCGTCCACCGTTTCGGGCATCTCCTGCAAACGGGAAACAGCCTGGTCAAAACTGGCTTTACTATACTGGTCAAAAGTCAGCACAGAAACCTTCACTCCATAGCTTTCCCACTCCTCTTCTGCCCGACGAATGCCATATTCCATCGCACTCCAGTAATCTCCCGGACGGAAATCCGGAATCAGCGCCACCAGATGGCACGGCTTTTTCACTGCCAGTGAACGTGCTATCAGGTTAGGTTTATACCCCACCTGCTCCATGATTTCCTTCACTCGCCGGATATTTTCTTCCGATACGCGTCCACGGTTATGAATCACTCTGTCGACGGTACCGACCGATACATTTGCCATGCGGGCAATGTCGGTAAGACGTATGTTTTTGTTTTTCTGCATAGCACTTCACAAAGGCACGTGTGTGCGAACACGCATTTATTGAAAAAGAAAACGCGTTACCGCGCACACTTTAATAAGAAATATTCTTGATTTCATTGCAAAGAAGGGATTTATTCATGAATTATACAAATGGATTTCTTCTTTTAACAGTTTTTTCGGTCATGTATCTGGAGTTTTTCGTTCCTTTGCGCAACTAACACAAACACAATAACATGAATCCAGAAAACCACTACACCGAAAGACTGTCCCTTACCAAAGGACAATTACAACAGGTAAAGAAGCAAATCTTCCGCATCAGCATGCTACGCCTCACTTTATTCATAGCAGGAGTAGCAGGAATCTACTTTTTCTTTAGTCAAACCCCTCTGCTAATTGTCTGTATCTGTCTTACCTTCCTTCCGCTCTTTATTTTGGTAAAAATACACAACCGCTTTTTTATCCGCAAAGAATGGCTGGAAACACAGGCACGTATCATACAAGAAGAGCTGCAAGCCCTTTCCGGTGATTACAGTTCTTTTGAGGACGGGAAAGAATACGTCAATCCGGAGCATCCTTATTCATTCGACCTGGATATATTCGGGCGACGCTCCCTGTTCCAGTCAATCAACCGTACTTGTACTTTTTTCGGAAAAGCCCGTCTGGCAAAATGGCTGCAAAACCATCTGCACGAAAAAACTTCCATCGAAAAACGGCAGGAAATGGTACGGGAAATAAGCGAACATACCTTGTTCCGCGAACAGTTCCGCGTGGCAGGACTGGTGCACCACGGCCAGTCATCCGATGCTGAAAAAATACAAGCATGGAGTCAGAGTCCCGCACAATACCTGCACACCGGATGGGTGAAAGCCTTTATCTGGGGAGTGCCAGTTATTAACAGCCTCTTGTTGATAACTTCCTTTATCGGATGGACTTCATTTTCCTGTCTAGGACTTTCATTCGGTATCTTCCTGGTTCTCAGTTTTGGAATTATCAAACGGGCCACCTATATACAGGAGACTTACGGAAAGCAGTTGAAAAGCCTGAACGGATATGCTCGGCTCATCGCCTTGGCAAAAGCAGAAGACTGGAAGTCAGCTGGTATGCTGGAACTGATGGAGCGGTTCAACCTGAACGGGCAGTCACCTGTACAGGCTCTGCAACAATTATCCAAAGAACTCGACCGACTTGATTTACGCAACAACCAGTTCCTTTATGTGTTATTGGAAGGAAGCATCTTTTTCCAGCTTCAGGAAATTGTCCGCATAGAACGATGGAAAGTACGCTACGGACAGTATATCAGCGAATGGCTGGAAACTGTGGGTGAACTGGATGCCTTATGTTCACTGGGTACCTTTGCCTACAATCATCCGCAATACACCTACCCGGAACTGACAGAAAAGCCTTTCTGTTTTCTGGCCACACAAATGGGGCATCCCCTTATGCCAGTTTCCCAATGCGTGAAAAACGATGCTACCATTCCATCACGTCCGTTTTTCCTGATTATTACCGGAGCCAATATGGCCGGGAAAAGCACTTACCTGCGAACTATCGGCGTGAATTACCTGCTGGCCTGCGTCGGAGCCCCTGTATGCTGCGAAAGGCTCAAGCTTCACCCTAACCAACTCATTACCAGTCTACGCACCTCCGATTCACTTTCCGACAATGAATCATACTTCTTCGCTGAACTGAAACGGTTGAAACGCATTATCGATTTGCTGAATCAAGGACAACAACTATTTATTATTCTGGATGAGATATTGAAAGGGACCAACTCCATGGACAAACAGAAAGGCTCTTTTGACCTGATTCGTCAGTTTATGCAACTGAAAGCCAACGGCATTATAGCCACACACGATCTTCTGTTAGGAAGCCTCATCAAACAGTTTCCTGAAGAAATACGGAATTACTGTTTCGAAGCCGATATAAAAGATAATGAGCTCACCTTTTCCTATAAACTGCGTGAAGGAGTGGCTCAAAACATGAACGCCTGTTTTCTGATGAAAAAAATGGGCATTATTCTACAAGAATAAAATATATGAAAACGGCCTTCTAAAAGTATATGGCATACTTTTTAGAAGGCCGTCCTTATCAAGAAAAGTTTATTAATCTTCTACTACCTGAAAATCTTCTTTTCCAACTCCGCAAACCGGGCAAACCCAGTCTTCAGGAATATCTTCAAAAGCTGTACCCGGAGCAATTCCACCTTCTGGATCCCCTACTTCCGGATCGTAAACCCAATCACATACTGTGCAAATGTACTTTTTCATAATCAGTCAGTTTATTAAAATAATAATTAGTATCTATTCTCAGTTTAAAATAATAACAAATATAGAAAGAATTTGTTTAATCTCGTATTTCCAATAACATTTTTTTCAATTCTTCCATTCCTTCGGAAGCCCCTTTCTGAATCACACGTACCGCGCGTCCGGAAGCAATGCGCACTTCCTTAGGGTCTATCAGATAAACTGGTACCCCAGGATGTACATAGTTCAACAAACCAGCAGCAGGGTATACATTCAGCGAAGTACCGATTATCACAAATATATCCGCTTTATCCACATAGTCGATAGCTGTTTCAATCATGGGCACCGCTTCTCCAAACCAGACAATAAAAGGACGGAACTGCGAACCGTCGGGGGCCTTGTCTCCCATCCGCACCTCATATTCCTCCGGCTTAAGCTCTTTTATAAAACGTGGATTATTGGGCTGAAAGCTGGAAGTCACCTTTGTTAGTTCTCCATGCAGGTGAATCACTTCCGTACTCCCTGCACGTTCATGCAGATTATCTACATTCTGGGTAATCACGGTCACATGAAAATATTTCTCCAGCTCTGCTAAAAGTTCATGTCCTCTGTTCGGCTTCACCTCAAGCAGCTGTTTTCTGCGTTCATTGTAAAAATTAATCACCAGCTTCGGATTGGCAGCATATCCTTCAGGGGTAGCCACCTGCTCCACCGGATACTGGTCCCAAAGCCCTCCTGCATCACGAAACGTACTGATTCCACTTTCCGCACTCATGCCGGCTCCTGTCAATACTACCAGATTTTTCATCTTCTTATCCTCCTGATTTTAGATACATTATCATTAAAAAGTTTCATCGTCCAAAAATAAGAAATTTTATCAATCAAAATTCCTCACATTCACAGAAAAAAGATACCTTTGCTCCCCGTTAATCATTTATTAATACAAAATCTGTTTATGGATAAATTTAGCTACGCCATTGGTCTGGGGATTGGCCAAAATCTATTGAGCATGGGTGCTCGTTCAATTGATGTAAATGACTTTGCACAGGCTATCAAAGACGTATTGGAAGGAAACCAAACTGCAATTTCTCACAATGAAGCACGTGAAATCGTCAACAAATATTTCACAGAATTAGAAGAGAAAATAAACGCAGAAAATATAGAAAAGGGAAAGGCTTTCTTAGAAGAAAACAAGAAAAACCCGCATATCGTAACTTTGCCAAGTGGATTGCAGTACGAAGTAATCACTGAAGGAAACGGTAAAAAACCGAAAGCAACTGACCGTGTACGTTGCCATTATGAAGGAACATTGATTGACGGCACATTGTTCGACAGTTCTATCAAACGTGGTGAACCGGCTGTATTCGGCGTGAACCAGGTAATCAAAGGATGGGTGGAAGCACTGCAACTGATGTCAGAAGGTGCTAAATGGAAACTCTATATTCCGTCCGACCTGGCATACGGTGCACAGGGTGCAGGCGAAATGATTCCGCCGCACAGCACATTGATTTTCGAAGTAGAATTAATTGAAGTATTATAAAAAATAAAGCAAATGAAAAAAGGTACATTCTTTATGATGCTTGCCGCTGCAGCCAGCCTGGCATCATGTACAGCACAGGGACCGAAAGCAAACCTGAAAAGTGATGTAGACTCTTTGTCTTATATGATGGGTGTTACAAACACTCAGGGATTGATGGAATATGTACAGGGTCGTCTGGGAGTAGATTCAGCATATGTAGCAGACTTCATCAAAGGTCTGGAACAAGGTTGCAAGGAAACTGACGCTAAGCAGAAAGCTTATTTGGCAGGTATGCAGATTGGCCAGCAGGTAAGCGGTGACATGTTCGACTATAACAACCGTCAGATTTTCGGACAGGACTCTGTTCAGTCACTGAACAAAGATAACTTCTTGGCTGGCTTCATCGCAGCTGTAAAGAAACAGAGCATCGTAACTACAGACTCTGCAAGTGCTTATGTACGTCTGAAAGCAGAACTGATCAAATCAAAAGCATTGGAAGCTAAATATGCAGACTACAAGAAACAGAATGAAGAATTCTTGGCTAACAACAAGAGCAAAGAAGGTATTCAGACAACTGCCAGCGGTTTGCAGTACAAAATTATCACTAAGGGTACAGGAGCTTTGCCTGCTGATACTTCACGCGTAAAAGTAAACTACAAAGGTACAATGATTGACGGTACTGAATTCGACTCTTCTAAAGAGCCTATTACATTGGCCGTTAACCGCGTAATTCCGGGATGGACTGAAGCACTGAAGATGATGCCGGTAGGTTCTAAATGGGAATTGTATATTCCTCAGGAACTGGGATACGGTGCACAGGAAGCTGGTAAAATCAAACCTTTCTCTACTTTGATTTTTGAAGTAGAATTGGTAGATATCGAGAAATAATACACTTCCCCGTATATATTTCGGAAATCCCCCGCTTGCTCTGAAAAGTGACAAGCGGGGGATTTTTCTTTTCTTTCCAAGAGGATATACAACACAAGAAAGGCTATCCTCATTCTGAGGATAGCCTTTCTGTATAAAGAGATATTCTTCTGTCAACCCTCCCCTCAGGGAGACAACTGAAAACAGGAAGTTAAATCTTTCCGTATGCTTTAAAGTAAGATACCTGACAAACTCCGGTATCATTATTGGTTTCTGTGATGATCAGTTTGACATAACGGGCTAGCACAGGTTCAGCCAATGAAATAACCTCTTCAGCTGGAACTAACGGACTGTTTCCTGTTACGATTGTACCATCAGGAGCTTGCCATGGCAAAGCAAATGTAAATCCACCCACTTGAGTGAAATTCTCATTGTCGGTGCTAACCCACAATTGCAAGGTCTTTACTGTAGGATAATTATTTTCCCCGTATGCACGACGGCCAATAGCAAAACTGATACATTCCAGTTCTTCCTGCATATCGATGACCAGCGTATGAGGAAGCGGTGCATTTCCACCGGAATAAGCACTGTGCCAGAATTGGGTACGGTCATCGGTAAACAGACTGGGATAACCTCCTCCGTCGCCCGCTTCTACGTCAGAGCCTGTAGCTGTCCATTTAGTCCAGTCATATTGCAATGTAGTCTGACCTTCATACTTCTGTAACACCGTGAAAGAAGTTGTACGATAGCCACATCTCACCTGAATAGTAGCAGTACGGAAATTCGAAGGATCCGGATTGGCCTTAGTTGCTTTTACGGTAATCTCTTTACCTGACGCTGATACTGTACACCAGTCCACTCCGTCTTCCATGGTAAAAATCATTTCAGAAGGAATATCCGTATCGGCCGTCAACGTAGTAGTAGAACCTTCAGCTGCGTCAAGCACGGCCCGTTCAATGATAATGTAACCCACATAAGGTTGTTCTTGTTCCTTACAGCCACAGAACAAGGCCAGTAAGAGAAGCGACAAAAAATATGATATTTTTTTCATTTTACAGTTTCTGTTATGTATAAAAAATTATGATTCCCAAATACTACCTGCCTCTCTGAGGGAAAGGCAGGTAGTCCTATTTCTAAATCCTCCTATTTATGTTCATTAGGGATTCTGTCCTAAATCGTAAGGATATGCATCATATTGAGCCTGTGGAATGTACTCGCATACAGAAGGAGAATTATAAGGGATCTCCAGGTAGCGGTCACCTTGTCTTAACGTATGTCCACCCGGATATTTACGGTCGAGCGTATGACGCCAGCGGAACACGTCGAATCGACGGAGACCTTCCCATGCAAATTCCAGCATACGTTCTTCTTCAATAATCTTATGTATATCCTTCGGCTGGCCGTTTTCAGCAGTCTGGATATTTTCCAGTGTCCATTCAGGAATACCGGCTCTGCTACGAATCACGTTCACATCATCAAGAGTAGTCTGTGTATCTCCACCTTTCTCCAGATTAGCCTCAGCACGAATCAGATACATTTCAGCCAAGCGAGAGATAATGGGTGACCACAAATGATAATACTGCTCCTGATAAGAACATTTATTGATGGCATATACCAGGAACATAGCCTCCTTCTGACGAAGCGTTTTGGCATCGTACACACGCGGCTCGATACGGCCTACATACTTTGTACCGTCCGGAGCCTGTACATAATAGCGAGTTCCCAGGTTATAAGGTTCCGACTGGATAGTTGCACTCCGGAAATTAGCAGCATCGTCCGCACTCATGGCATAGGTTCCGTCGTTCTGCTTGGTGACAGAAATCTGACGGTATTCATAATTGGCGTTAGCACCTGCCTGCTTAGCTGCATACACAAAGGTCCAGTCCTGATAATTCCGTTCCGGATTACCGGTGATAGGATACTTGGAGGTATCCGTTCCGTCCTCTACATAACGTTTGGTAATGAAGCTACTACGCAAATCCTTAGGATAACCTTGTTCATCCAAATACAACTCCAGCAAATTCAGGTAAGGAGCAGAAGCATACATTTCCTCCCAGCCATTATTGTCTACCTGAATGTACAGACCTCCCATTCTTCCAGATCCTCCATCGTCTTTCAGTTTTGTACGACGTACAGCAAAAATGGTTTCAGAATTATCTTCAGGAGCAAACTGAGAATAGATTTTATAATCATTGCCCTGAAGCAAGCTAAAACGACCAGAATTAATAACTTCATTAGCCATATCCCAAGCACCATCCCAATTTTCCATGTACAAATACACGCGGGCCAATAATGCCTGAGCTGCTTCTTTGGTAGCATAGCAACTATTTTTCGGTCTAAGCCCTGACGGCAAAGTCATATAAGTAATGGCATCCTTCAAATCCTTCACAACCTGATCATAGATTTCGGCTACCGTAGAACGGAATTTTGGCAAGTCGTTCGGATCGCTAGTAAGCTTCAATGGCAACCCCGGATTTTGCGTAGGATTATTGGAATAAGGCTGGGCGAATTCGTTCACCAACAGGAAATAAGACAAGGCACGGAGATAGTAATTCTCACCGACAATGACTTTTTCCTCGTCAGTGATGTCCGCACCCAGTTCGGCTCCCATCTCAATCACCCTGTTACAGTTACCGATAGTACGATAACCCAACTCCCAAGCATATTCCGTAACTGAACTGGTGATTTTACGGCTATAGTCGTAGATATCGAATTTCTCGTCAGTAGAAGTACCACCCCATGAAAGGTCGTCAGCACCATAAGCCCAGAAATAATATCCATAATCAATCAGTCCGCCATCGTATTTCAACATGCTGTAACTGCCTTGTGACAATTCCACAATGTTACAGGCTGTTACGTCCTCACCCGTCACACCGTCGTACATATTCACGTCCAAGCTGCAGCCTGCCAATGCAAACGCAGCCACCAAGGCTCCTAATGTATATTTCAGTTTCATAATTTTATCTTATTGTTTTATCAGTACTTAGAAGTTAACATTCAATCCTACAGAGAAACGTCTTACGGTAGGATAGCCAAATCCACTGGCATTACCATTGTAAGAAGAGGACAACAGAATTTCAGGATCTTGACCAGAGAATTTAGTAATCGTAAACAGATTTTCTCCGCTCACACTGATATTAGCTCCCGAAATCTTCAACGAATGCAACCATTTTTTAGGAAGGCTGTACGACAAGGTCAAAGTCTTCAGTTTAAAATAGTCGCCATTTTCCAGGTAACGGGTAGAAGTGTTCGAAGCACCATTGTTACCTCCGGCTCTCAACTGAGGATGCGTAGCGATGTCACCAGGTTTTTCCCAACGGCTCCATCCATCAGGCAATTTCATAGCTGGCTGAGAAGGACGTTCTGCATCACGGTCAAGAGCACCGGCACGCATACTGTTGTAAATCTTGGCCCCAGCACTGAAAGTAAAATTAGCGTTCAATGACAAACCCTTCCAACTGAGATTAGTACTCAAGCCACCAGTCACTTTCGGAGTAGGCGAAGCATCAAGCAGCACATTCGTTGCTTCATTGTAATTACCTGTCACGGTCTTCACACCAGTATCAGGATCTACCTTGAACCAAAGCGGTGTACCCGTCATGGTATCTACTCCAGCCCATTCTTTCATATACCAGTTCATATATGGATAGCCTACAGCAACCGCCTGCATAGTCAAGTCATCACCATCGGGCAGATAAGTTACCTCGTTGCGGTTATAACCCATATTGAAGCTAATGTCCCAATACCAGTCTTTGGTCTTAATCAATTCAGGAGTAATAGTTAATTCCACACCAGAGTTTTCCATCTTACCGTTGTTAGCCGTCTGACGGTTGAAGCCTGTTACAGCAGGCAAGTGACGCAGGTAAATCAAGTTCTTCACTTTCTTCAAATAGTAATCGAGAGTGATGCTCACACGGTCGAACAAACGAATATCAATACCAGCATCGAAGTTAGCTGTTTCCTCCCAAGACAAGTCAGGGTTACCCTGGTAGTTGGACAAGAATGCGATTTCGTTCGCATACTGAGAAGTATAGCCAAAAATAGTAGCCCACTCGTAAGCACCGCCCGGCTGGTTACCGCTGATACCGTATGACACACGCGGCTTCAACTCATTAATCCATTCTACCTGGCTGAGGAACTTTTCCTTGTGCATATTCCATCCGGCACCGACAGACCAGAATGTAGCCCAACGCTTGTCACTACCGAACTTAGAAGAACCGTCTCGACGAACCATACCTTGAATCAAATATTTGCTGTCGAACGAATAGTTGACATTCAAATAAATAGCCGCATTCTTCGATTCTGATTTCGTACCACTGGCGGTAGGATCGTCTGCACCAGCATTAATAATCTCGGCTCCCTGGAAAATCTTATACGCCGTAGCCGAAAGATCCCAGTAACGATATTCATCGTAATCATAACCCAAATAAGCATTGATTTCGTGTTTTTCGCCGAAAGTCTTCAGGAAACGAAGCAACTGACTGGTGTAAATAGAACGGGTATTTGACTGTCCGTCGTAATAAGAACCACTGGTACCCGCACCCGAACGGCTGTTAGGATCCACGTAGGAATTAGAATAGTTATTGCTGAAACCAACACGGTTATTTGATTCAAAAGTCAATCCGTCGATAATCTTGAAATCAAGACCGAGTCCCAAATCAAGACCGTTGCTACGAGTCTTTCCCCAGTTCAAGGCTCTATCGTATAAGAAGTTGGAACCTCCATCGGAATACCAGTAGTCATCCGGGTTAGCAGTTGGAGCATCTGCAGCTGTCGGCACACCCTGCGTACCATCCTTCAGGTTTCCTTGTGAGTCCCAAGGAGTATCCCACGGCGTATAGCTAGTATGTGCCAAAGAATATTCCTGATTGTTAGTTTCCTTGTAGCTGGCAGAAATCTTAGATTTCAAAGTCAAACGGTCATTAACCACATAATCAGTATTAGAACGGATGGTGAAACGATCGTAATCGAATCCTTTGATAGTACCTTCTTCAGAATAATAATCGGCTGACAAATATGCCTTAATCTTTTCATTACCATAACGGTAGCCGATATTATAATTCTGTGTCAAAGCATTCTGAGTAGCCAAATCCCACCAGTCGAAGTTTCGGTTACGCAGATAAGGCTGTAACCATCCCTGTGCATCCAGTGTTCCAGCATTTTCGTAAGCCGTACGCACATAATCGTAATATTCAGCACCAGACATCATCTCCAAATTACCTTTCTGCAGCTGAGATACACCGAACTTAACAGACAAATCAATCTGTGAAGGACCCGAAGTGGCACGTTTGGTAGTCACCTGAATAACACCGTTAGCACCACGCGAACCATAAAGGGCCGTAGCCGAACCGTCCTTCAAAATAGAAATAGATTCAATATCATTGGGGTTCAAATCGGCAGAAGAAGCTCCCACAACCCCATCAATTACCCACAAAGGCTCTACATTACCACGGATAGACCCAATACCACGCACACGGATGCTCACTCCGTCACCCGGACGACCAGAAGTAGGAACTACTACCGCACCGGCAATTTTACCCTGTAGCATATTAGCTACACTCGGTGTAGTAATGTCTTTCAATTTATCCGCTTTAACAGAAGAAATAGAACCAGTGATAGAGCTTTTGCGCTGCATACCATAACCCACAACTACTACTTCGTCGAGTGCTTCCGAATCTTCACTCAATTTAATAGTCTGGTTATGAGCCGTCGCTGTCACTTCAATGGATTTGTAACCCACAAAAGAAATAACCAGTTTGGCACCTACCGTACCTTCAAACTCATAATTTCCATCAAAGTCAGTAATTGTACCGACAGCCGTACCTTTAATCAACACATTCGCTCCGATAATCGGCTCACCTGTCTTTGCATCTAATACAACACCCTTAAGTTTCGTTGTTTGTTGAACAACTGAAGCCATTGATTCCGGTACAGTGGATGTTGCAAATGTTGGAAGAGATGCGCAATATAAAGCACTTGCTAACACCATCAGCCGGCTAACATTGTTTGTTTTTCTCATTTTCATAATATTAAAATTGAGATTAATAGAATAGACTTATATTTAATCCTCGCAAATTTATAGAAAAAAAATCAAATACTTCCATAATAACTCTAAAACATTTTAATATTTAACTATTCTATTTTGTTTCAAGCATGTATTACAAATGAAATTAGTGAAATAATTTATTATCCATCACTATTTATGCACTCTTCTATCAAGTCTAAAAGTCAATCAACTATAACAGAAATCACTCATATCTTTCCCACCATGCCAATAAACTATCCCACGAAAATTCACAATAAAAGCAGAAAACATTTACCTTTGTCATCAATCATCATTTCTAAACACTTAATTCACAAACTATGAAAATGAAACTAGAATGCCTGGCATTGTTTGCCGCATTATGTCTTCCTCTATGCGCACAACACGTGTATGACATGTCTCATTTCGGTATTCAACCAGGAAAGAAAAGCAACATGTCTGCCCGAATGGAAAAGGTACTTGCAAAAATTAAAAAAGAAGTAAAAGAAGGCGAAGCAATAACCTTACGCTTTCAAAGCGGAACCTATCATTTCTATCCTGAAGGAGCTGCAGAACGCACTTACTACATTTCCAACCACGACCAAGATAATCCTAAAAAAGTAGGTCTGGCACTGGAGGATATGAAATCGCTGACAATAGAAGGAAACGGAGCAGAGTTTATCTTCCATGGACAAATGATTCCGATATCTCTGCTTAGAAGTACAGACTGTACCTTGCAAAATTTCAGCATCGATTTTGCCAATCCCCACATAGCTCAAGTGGAAATTATAAAAAATGAAGGCGAAAAAGGTATTACCTTTCAGCCAGCTCCATGGGTAGAGTACCACCTGACAAAAGACTCTGTTTTCGAAACAAAGGGAGAAGGTTGGAAACTTCGCCCGATGTCGGGTATAGCTTTTGAAAAAGCCAGCCGACATATTGTATACAACACCAGCGATATCAGCTGCCCGACCAAAGGCTGTTCCCTGGTAGGAAAGAATTTGATACATGCCCCTAAATGGAAAGACAAACGACTTCCGGCAGGGACTATTGTCGCCATGCGCTCATGGGACCGTCCGACTCCCGGTATCTTCTTGTCACATAATACCCGGACCACAATAAAGAATGTCAAGGTACACTATGCACAAGGCATGGGACTGTTAGCCCAACTATGTGATGACATCACGATGGATGGTTTTGGTGTATGTTTGAAAGGAGAAAACGACTCCCGCTATTTCACTACTCAGGCCGATGCAACCCATTTTTCTCAGTGTAAAGGAAAAATCACCTCTGTCAACGGATTGTATGAAGGTATGATGGACGATGCCATCAATGTGCACGGAACCTACTTGAAAGTGCTCCAACAAATTGACACTCATACTCTCAAAGCCCGCTATATGCACGACCAAGCTTGGGGATTTGACTGGGGCTTCTCAGGCGACAGCGTACAGTTCATCCGTTCAAGAACCATGGAACTGCTGGATGGAAAGAATTGTATAGAACGCATTACAGCCTCAGACAAACCGACAGCAGACGGTGCCCGTGAGTTTATCATCCGTTTCACTCAGCCACTTCCTGAGGCTTTAGCCGAACAGACTGACTTCGGACTTGAGAACCTGACATGGACACCAGAGGTTTATTTTGCCGATAATACCATCCGCAACAACCGCGCCAGAGGTTCTCTGTTCAGCACACCTAAAAAAACAATCGTAGAAAACAACCTGTTTGACCATACTTCAGGAACAGCGATTTTATTGTGTGGTGACTGCAACGGCTGGTATGAAACCGGTGCCTGCCGGGAAGTAATCATCCGTCACAACCGGTTCATCAATGCACTGACCAATATGTTCCAATTTACCAACGCCGTGATTTCCATTTATCCGGAAATTCCCGATTTGGAGCATCAGGTAAAATATTTCCACGGAGGAAAACCAGGTGCCATCCAGATTACAGACAATGAATTTGACACATTCGATGCACCTATTCTATACGCCAAGTCTGTAGACGGACTAATCTTTAAGCAAAACAAGATTACAACAAATAACGCCTACCTACCTTTTCATTGGAACCAAAACCGATTCCTACTGGAAAAAGTAAACCGGGTAGAAATTACCGAATAGCATTAAAAAGAACGGGGCCTTAAAAGCCCCGTTCTTTATTACCATCCAGCATGCTCCTTCTTATTCTCATGCACGACAGTCCCCCTATTCTTTTCACCAGTATAGTTCCATTCTATCTCATCTACGTACTCTTTTCCCTGATAGCTGACTACAGCCTTCAATATATTCTTTCCCTGAACCAGCGTCACTTTATCAAATACATAGTGCACCTCTGTATATCCTTTACAGACACCTTCCAAAGGTTTCCCGTTCAGATATACCACCGGAGTTCCGATATTAGAATACACGGTTACAGAAGTTTCTTTTCTTTCTCTGTCCACATTACGACGCTGTGTCAGATAAAGTACAGGTTCCTTACTCCAGTTAGCTTTATACCAATAATAGGAATCCTTCTTAATCTTACGGTCGAAAGTTACCATTCCCTTCAAGTTACGTGCTGGAACTCCTCCACGCTCCCACATAGGCACAGCAAAATCAAACATATTCCACAAGTAAGAAGCAATAATGTAAGGATGTTCAGCAATCACGCTCCACTGATACTCATGTACTTTTGTCTGGAAAGTCTCAGGATAAAAAGGTTTTCCCCAATTCAAGGCATCTCCCAGATATTCAGTCTGATGCTCTAAGTTCGCATCCGCCCCATACTCTGTCAACATCAGTTTCTGCCAGGGGTAATTTTTTTCCAAACCTTCCACCCAAGATTTGATATCCTGTATCTTCCTTTCATACCAACCAAAGTAGCGGTTCATCCCTTGAACGTCTGCATTCTGGTTCACCGGATGCTCTGCATGTCCATACCCGTTTACAGCAGCCGTATAACGGTCCGGATCATCCGTCTTACATACATCATGCAACGAACGGGTCAATGCAGCTGTGTAACCATGCGGATGATACACCTCATTATGAATTCCCCAAATATAAATGGAAGGGTGATTAAAATTCTGTCGAACCAATTCTCGCATCTGCTGATGGGCATTATCCCATTCCTGCCCCGTCACCCGATTTACAAAAGGAATCTCAGCCCAGACTATCAGTCCCAGACTATCGCATTTAGCATACATATACTCTGCCTGCTGATAATGTGCCAAGCGAATGGTAGTAGCTCCAATATCCATAATCATGGCTAAATCCGCGTCATGTTCCTGATTTGTCAACGCACTACCTTTTCCCCACCAGTCCTGATGGCGGGTTACTCCATACATGGGATATTTTTCTCCATTCAGGAAGAAGCCTTTCCCGGCCACAATTTCATATTTACGGATACCCAACGGCTGTACCACTTCATCAATCACCCGTCCCTCCTGCTTCAGACGGGATACTACCTTATATAAATAAGGATCTTTCCGTCCCTGCCACAAATGCGGACGTTTTAATTGGAAAGAAGCCGTATACGACTGCATTCCTTGCGGAGTCAGTTCCAAACTGCGTACATGCTTCTTCACCAGTTTGCCTTCCGCATCATAGATTGCATTCTCCAGTTCCAGTGTTTCCGGTTGCAAGGAAGCGTTGTCCAGTTTCACCTTCACATTTACTTCCGCTGCACTTTTCGACACATTTTTCTGGGTAATATAGACCCCTGGAGAGGCATAATCTTCCACCGCAATATGACAAGGCTCTGTCACTACCAACGACACCGGGCGATAGATACCTCCGTATACTCCAAAAAGGCTATGGTTCACCGGAATGACATCCGGACGAGCTGTATTGTCAGCCTTCACCACAATCTCATTGCTCTCCCCATATTTTACCTGTTCACCAATCTCACAGACAAAGGCGGAATATCCTCCCTTGTGTGTACCCACCAGATAACCGTTGACATACACTTCCGTACAAGTACCCACACCTTCAAAGCGCAAGAACAAACGCTTCCCCTTCATGGTCTCGGGAATCACATAAGTCTTACGATAATAAGCCGCTCCCTCATAAAAAGAGTTTGTCTTCACCTGCATATCCTGCGCATTCCAGGTATGAGGGATGGTCACCTCTGTCCATTTACTCTCCCACTGGGCAGCTGCCTTCATCACGTCTGTTGCAAACGGCCCTTTTTTAAACAACCAGCCATCATTAAAGCTGATTACCTCTCTTGAAAAAGCGCCTGTCGCACACAGACCAGACAACAGGCACGCTCCTATAATCTTATGTAGTTTCATTTTTCTGACATTTTATACAATTCACATCCGGCCATCAGGAAAGCTCCCACGCCATACACTTCCGTCATGTCGCGAGTCACTTTCCTGGGGTCGGCGCCAATAGGCTGTACATATCCCAACTTCCCATTCTTTTCTACCGCATCAGTCAAAGCTTTCCAGCCCCTTTCCAAAACCGGCAAAAAAGCATCTCTGTCCAGCAAATGCTGGTTTACCCCATAAGCAAGTGCATATACGATGAATCCTGTCGCACTGGTTTCCGGTGAAGGATAAGATGCCGGATCCAACAGACTGGCATGCCAGTAACCGTCAGCACTCTGCAATTCGGCTACTCTCGTAGCCAGTGTTACAAATAATTCCTGATAAAATTTCCGGGAAGGCTCATCTGCAGGCAATGCTTTCAGAATTTCAGCCAGTCCGCCAAGTACCCATCCGTTTCCACGGCCCCAAAATACCTTCTTCCCGTTTGCTTCCTGTTTACCTATATAGCGAGTGTCACGATAAAAGAGATTTTCTTCTTTGTCAAAAAGCAAATCGTAGGTAGCCTTGTATTCCCGGTTCATAAAATCAAGGTACTTTCTGTCTAAAGTCTGCCCGTAAAGTTTGGCATATACAGGAGGCGCCATAAACAGCGCATCACACCATGACCAGCGTGTCAAAGTTTCCATTTTGCCATAATCCAACTGCATGGAAGCCATTGGCATATTCTCTACCACCCAGTTGGCTCGTGCCATTACAGGTGTAATCATCTTCTGTTCCTTATATTTCTGATACAAATCAATAAAAGGCTGCCCCACGGCTATAAAATCGGCATGGTACATCCATTTCCCCATCTGAAAATGATTGCGTCTTCCGATTTTCAGAAGCCAGTCATAATATGCCCGGTTACCATCCTCCTTTTCTGCCAGTTCTGCCCAGTCTATCATACCCATGTACAACGCCGCATTGGTCCAGTCCAGGTCACCATGCTCATGGCGTTTGTCCGGATTAGCAATTTGCCAATCGGCCACACGCTTCATAACTTCCTTTATTTCCGATTTCCTGAAATTCGTCTGTCCCCAGACTGTGAGGGTTGAAAACAACAGACAGGCACACATCCAAAAATGTTTCATAGTTTTTCTTTAAGTCAAAGCAGCCTTTACTTACCGCCGGCTCCTTTTTTTAGGGTTTTTAATTCGGTTTTTAGTCTCTCGTATTTTTTTGATCAATGAGTAAATTCCATCCCATTCTGCTCACCACAAAAATAGCAAGGAAAAGTCTCTCCATCCCTTACTCTCCGTATAGAATCTGCTAACATTTTCTCCGTTTGGACGAATAGTGCACATTCTTCGGACGAATCTAACCTTCATTTTTTTCATCCCATCAAAAGCTTGTCTCTTTTTTCATTGAAAGTCCTTTTTCAACTACTTTTTTCTTACTTTTGCATTTATGTAAAAGTCATTCACAAGATTATGAAGAACATCGTATCAGGAATTATCGGATTGCTATTCATTTTCACATGTCAAGCTCAAAATCTTTACTTCAAACATTTAGGTATTGCAGACGGACTTTCACAAGTTCGCATACAAACCATTTATCAAGACGAAATTGGAGCTGTATGGCTGGGAACCAGTGAGGGATTAAATCGTTACAACGGTACCAGCGTCAGCACCTATGCCATCCCTGAAGATTTCCAAACTTTTTCCACAGATGGAATCGATCAAATATGCGGTAATAAAAAAGGAAAGCTCTATTTGCTGGCACAAGGAAAAGTGTGCAGCTTCGACCTGTATCAAGAGAAATTCACCATCCTGATAGAGAAAGATGTCAGAAGTCTTTTTTGTGAACAAGACACTTTATGGGCCGCTTGCAAAGACGGCATCTATTATTACACCGAACAAGAAAAAAAACTGGTACGATTCACTCAATTCCCACCCAACCTCTATCAGGCCACTCATCTCTATGTAAAAAATGATACAATCTGGGCCATCAGTCCGGCACGTCTTTCCGCTATTCCCCGGAAAGAACCATCCAGGCAAACGAAGTTGGCAAGTTTCAATAACGATGCCAAATGCTTATTTGTAGACCATTCTAATAATGTCTGGATAGGAAGCTGGAGTGGAGTATACCGCTTCTCTCCTTCACAGAATATCATCACCCACTACACAAATGCCCAGGGTGAACTGTCACATAATCAGATACGCTGTATCAACGAGGACAATTCCGGGAATATCTGGATTGGAACTTTCAGAGGTATTGACTGTTACCATCCCCAAACTAATTCGTGGAGTCATTACACCGAATATGGAGATTCTCCTAATACATTAAGCCATAATTCCATTCTTGCCCTTCATAAAGACAAACAAGGTAATATCTGGGCTGGTACGTATTTCGGAGGAGTCAATATTTTTAATCCGGAAGCCGAAAGAAACTATTTCTATCATGCCAACCCGCTTCGAACAGACTGGCTTAACTTCCCCGTTGTCAGTAAAATGACTGAAGATCTGTCTGGCAATCTATGGATCTGTACCGAAGGAGGTGGACTTAATCAACTAAACCTACAGACTGGCAAGTTTACTCATTACACACACCAGCCCGGGAACCCCCAAAGCATAGGAAGCAACAACCTGAAATCTATTTATTTTGACCCTGAAACAGAGATTCTGTATGTAGGAACTCATTTTGGCGGACTTTATATTCTTGATACCCGAACTAAAAAAGGACATAGTTTACGCCACCAAAAAGGCAATCCGTCTTCTCTTCCCCATGACATTGTAAACAGTATCCAACCTTATCGGGAAGGGTTATTGCTGCTCACACAAGGAGGAGTGGTATACATGGATAAAAAAACAGAAACGTTTTCCGAAATCAGTCAAAATCCGGAGGTAAATCAGTTGGTAAAAAAATATTTTACCTACGAAACCATTTTACTCGACAGTCACAACCGCTTATGGCTGGGATTATCGCGGGGAGGAGTCATTTGCATAGACCTCACGACCTCACATATTACAAAATACCTGTCAGCCCCCTTGTCTTTGGGAGGAGTATCGCACATTTTTGAAGACAGATATGGAGAAGTTTATGTAGGCACTACTGGAGCAGGTATGTTCCATTATCAGAGAAAAGAAGATTCATTCAAACAATATAGTACACAGAATCTGTCACTTCCAAGCAATTTCTGTTATTATATAGGAGATTCTAAAGAAAAGAACTGTCTGTATCTGATTCATGGGAATGGCATTTCCTTATTTAACACGCAAACTGAAACTATAGAAAATACCTACAGGCTTTTCAATCAAAGCTATAGTCTGGGATCTTGCCTGTTTAGAGACAAAAAAGGCTATTTATATATAGGAGGAACCAACGGTATGGCCGTTCTTGAAAAAGAAACTACCGAAACCCTGCCTCCGCATCCACATTTTGACCAGCTTTCTATCTTTAATAAGACCATACAGCCTGGAGATGAAACCGGCATACTATCTTCTATACTTGACAAGACTCAAGAGATTCATTTAAAGCACAATCAAAATAATCTTACAATTGAAATAGCCACATTCAGCTACATAGACGATGTGCATTCCAGTTTTGAATACACCTTGGAAGGATTCGACCAAAGCTGGAACCGCATGCTAGGCAAACATATCACCTACACCAACCTTTCACCAGGCAACTATACCTTAAAGGTTCGTCCGATTATTTCCGGAAAAGGCAAAGCAGAAGAGACCTGTCTGAGTATTCATGTAGCACCTCCATTCTATGCCAGCGTCTGGGCTTATCTATTATATACATGTATTACAGGAGGTATAATATTTATCATACTCTCCTTTGTCATCCGGCAAACCAGACTGCGTGCTTCGCTAGCCTCAGCACAAAAGGAGAAAGAACATATTGAGGCCATCAATCAAATGAAAATCGACTTCTTCACCAATGTGTCTCATGAGTTCAGAACTCCGCTGACTTTAATCTTAGGGCAACTGGAAACCTTGATACAAACGGACAACTTACAGAATGCCATCCATAACCGGCTGGTGCGCATCTATAAGAATGCGTGGGATATGCGAAGACTGATATCCGAACTCTTAGACTTCCGCAAACAGGAACAAGGATGCGTCACACTACGAGTGGAAGAACAGGAACTGGTGGAATTTATCAAGCAGACTTGTCTGCCATTTATAGAATATGCACACCAAAAAGAGATAAACTTCAAGATAGATGCACTGACAGAGCATGTACCGATATGGATTGATCCGTTACAAATGCAGAAGGTAATCTCTAATCTTCTATTAAATGCCTTAAAATATACTCCATCTAAAGGAAACGTCACCGTAAACATCCGGAAAATCAAGAACCAGGCTGTCATTACCGTGGCCGACACAGGGTGTGGAATGGCAGAAAAAGACCTTACACAAATATTTGAGCTGTTCTATCAGGCTAAAAATAATTCAGGCAACGTACCTACAGGTACGGGGCTCGGATTGTCTATCGCCAAAAATATCATAGAGCTACACCACGGAACTATTCAGGTAGCCAGCAAACTCGGAGAAGGAAGCCAGTTTACCATCAGTCTGCCACTTGGTCAATCGCATTTCACTTCTGACGAACTGGTTCAAGCTACAGAAGAATCCGTCATTCTTCCACAGGAAGCCGAACAGTCTCCAGTCCCGGCCTTTGCAGAAGAAGCCGATGAAAAAGAAACGGAACCTTCAGAAGAACATAGCGAAAAAGAGAAACCCGTGCTGCTCCTAGTCGAAGACAATGAAGAATTATGCGCCATCTTAAAAGAAACTTTGGAAGCGACCTATGAGGTACATGTAACCCATAACGGGAAGGATGGTTGGGAGAAAGCTCAGGAAATTCAGCCCGAACTGGTCATTACAGACCTGATTATTCCAGAAATGTCTGGAAAAGAATTGTGCTATAAAATAAAAAATAACATTGAACTGGCCCAGGTATCCGTCATTCTCATCACAGCTCAGATGTCTACCGAACAGATGATAGAAGCGTTCCGTTTCGGAGCTGATGACTACATCATCAAGCCGTTCGACATCCGGATGCTACTGGCACGTTGCCGCAATTTATTGAAAAACAAAAGTCGTTTGAAGGCTTATTACACCAATAAAGCAATCCCCGAAACAAGTGCCGAAGATGCCATCAGTGAAAGTGACAGAAAGTTATTGCAAAAATGCATTGACATTATACGCGAGAACTTTACGAATCCTGATTTTGATGTAGCCAGTCTGGCCAATGCACTTTGTATGGGACGCAGCAAGCTATACACCAAGTTCAAGCAGCTGGTCGGCCTTCCGCCCAACGAATTTATCCTGAAAATCAAACTGGAAGAAGCCATGTCCCTTCTAAAAGAGCATCCGGAATTAAACATTTCGGAGATTTCCATACAGGTAGGGTTCTCCTCTCCACGCTACTTCAGCAAATTATTCAAAAACTTCTTCGGAATTACTCCGCAAAGCGTGCGAGGAAAAGGAGAAAAAACGAACTCCATTTAAATCATCTTTCATCACATAGTTCGTAAAAGTCCTTGGAAAAGAATATACTTCTCCAAGGACTTTTCTATGTTTTCTTTACCGGAAACATACAGTTTCACACAGAGAAACCTACGGCTCAGCAAAGCGAAACATTTGTTTCCAACCACAAGAACATAATACATGAAACGTAGTTTTCCCAATAAAGTGAGGTATATTCGGAATTTTTATCTGGAATAGCTCTCCATCTTTCATCCCTATCCATCCGATTCATTCCTTTTTCTACACAAAACAGATCGATTTTTACTTCTAAAATCATTCAATTCACCCTTTTATTATACACTAAACGTCCAAATTAAGGTATAATATCGTCCGCGGATATTAAAACAGAATCATCTCAGAAATTTAAAGAAAGTAAACAAAACCAAAGATTCTACATTTGCGACATCCTGATGGTCAAGGCCCTAACAAGGTCTTCCATACCTAGAGATTTGTTTACTTTTTGTTAATACTAAAATTTCTGTTATGAAAAACGAAAACCTTCACACGCAGAAAAGGAGACTGATACAACCGGTTTTCTTTTTATTAACTGCAATGCTCCTTTCTCTTTTCGGATGTACAGATGATTCCGAAGAATTACAGAGAACAGACTGGGTACGTGTATTACCCCTGCAAATTGAATTCCCTTCCAGCGGAGGAGAGCAGGAAGTCACGCTTATTTTTTCAGAAGACATTGATCCAAGTCTATTGCAATGTGCCGTACCCGAAAGTGGGAAATGGTAAAAGATAAAGTATTAAAAGTAACTGCCACACCTACAGCCTATCTGACCCCTAGAAGCACTGTACTGTCACTCACTTACAAAACCTTGCGTCGTGATATCACGGTAAGCCAGGCGGCATCTACCGGTTCAGACGACATCAAGATTGAAGTAGCCAGTGCCACTGCCACTACAGAAGAAACAGAACAAGAGGACCGTGGCATTGAAAAATCTTTCGATGGCGATTATTTAAGCTATTTCAACTCTAAATTCGGGGCTTTCTCTGATTGGCCATTTATCATTGATTATACATTCAAATCTCCGGCCCAGCTGGATTATATTGTCTACACTCCTAGAACAGACAACGGTACACGCTATGGAGCTTTCAACGAGTTCAATGTCTATGTTATGACCAATGGAAGCTCTGAATGGACAAAAGTGGCAGAATGTGCCCGTGGGGACAAGAACTATACTCCGACCACCATCCAGCTTGAGCAAAGTTATACAGACGTCAAGCAGGTACGTTTTGAAATCCAGTCTGCCCACAACAACCGAATCAGCTGTGCTGAAATGGATTTCTACCAGACAAATCAAAACAAATTTGATTATACGACCATATTTACTGACGAAACTTGCTCTGCCCTACGGGAGGGAATCACAGAAAAAGAAATTACAAAAATGCCGGGAGAAACTTATCAGAAGCTGGCTTTGGCGCTGTTAAAAGGAACTTACGACAAGGCTTACCGCATTGCCGATTACAGACCTTATCAGACTCCATCCATCATGGCTTCTACATTGAAGACTTCCGAATATGGATTAAGAGACAATCCTACCGGCATCTATGTAGAACAAGGAGAAGAAGTCCTGGTTCTTGTGGGAGATACTCATGGACAGAATGTGTCAATGATTGTACAGGACTTGGTAAATGGCGGCTACAACGGAGCTAGAACATATGCTTTGAAAGAAGGCGAAAACAAAGTCAAAGTAGAAACGGGAGGATTGGTGTACATTCAAAACCTCACACAAGACTACATTCCTCTGGAACTAAGCGAAGCAGACAAAGAAGCAGCCGAAGCAAAAACCGTAACAGTCCACTTCCCGTTTGGAAAAGTAAATGGATACTATGATGTACGTAATCACACAACCCAGGAAGAATGGGAAGAGATGCTTCGCAACACCCGCTGGCAAGATATCGATGTGGTTGGAAAATACGTCGTCATCACATGGGCCGTACAAGATTATATGAGTTACCAGACTCCTATCAAAGAAATGGTAGACCTTTTCGACACGGTAGTAGAAAGAGAATGGGCACTGATGGGTCTGTTCAAATACCATAACAACCCTGACAAACGCCTGTTTGCCAACCGAATGTATCTCCATATCGAACATCAGAGCAAGAATCCTTACTCTTCTACTAACCACACAGCATATGTGCCCAGCTATGCTGAAGTGTTCTGCAGCCCTGAAAGAATGAAAGCACGCTCATGGGTACTCGGACATGAAATCGGTCATAGCAACCAGACTCGTCCGGGACTCAAATGGACTGGTACGACAGAAGTTACCAACAACATTATGTCAATGGATGTATCTGTATACCTGAGTGGAGAATCTAAGTTAAACAGCGTACAGACTTCTACAGGAAAAACTTACTACCAGGAAGCGATTGACTATATCGTTACAGGAAACAACCCGCACTGCATGTGGAACTGGAAAGCCGACGGCATTACCGAAGAGCACATGTACACTTGCAAACTGGTTCCTTTCTGGCAATTGAAGTTGTTTATGGATGCTAACGGCTATACAGATTTCTACCCTGATTTATATGAACACTTCCGCATAACTCCAGACTTGGATACTACAGCCAAGACACAAGGCATTTTGCAGCTGGATTTTGTACGCCAGGCATGTAAATATTCCAAGATAAATCTCCTTCAATTCTTCGAAGACTGGGGCTTCCTGACTCCGGTCGATACAGAAATCAACGATTACGGAACCAAACCCTTTATCGTATATCAGGAAGATATTGATGCATTGAAGGCAGAAATCAATGCTTTAGGTTATCCGGTAGCACCCGCTGAGTTATACAACATCACTGACAGCAACTGGGAAGATGCAAAATGGAAAATGAATCGATAGTCTAACCAACCTAAAAACAGTAAACCATGAAATTATTAAAACCTATCATACTATATAGCAGTATATTTATCTGTGCTGCCCTGGCTGCCACAAGTTGCAGTGAAGAAAATGTAGACAACAGCATAAAAGTGACTTCCATGTCTTTCACCGAGACTGGAGAAACCAGCCATGTATCCCTTTACCCAGGGGATACGTGGACCGCTAAAATCACTCTGTTTCCGGAAGACGCTACCGATAAAGATGAATATGCTTACCGATATACCAGCAGTAATGAATCAGTGTTTACCGTAAATGAGGCGGGCGAGGTGACAGCCGTCGGCGAAGGAGAAGCAACCCTCACCGCATGGTCTACCAACAACACTGATATGTGGGCCTCTTGCATCATCGAAGTAAACAAACAAATCTATTCTGTCAGTTCAATTGAAATATCAGAAGCCTACCGGGCATTAACACTTGCTTCGGGTGTAGAAATCGATTTAGGAAAAGAAGTTACTGTCTTCCCGGAAAATGCATGGAACACAGATGTTACTTTTTCATCTTCAGACCCACAAGTGGTATACGTAGACAACTACGGAAAAATCACTACAAAAACAAAAGGAAATGCCACCATTACCATATCATCGACTGATGGCAGTAACGTAACCACTACCGCAGAAATTCATGTACGTGACATTGCAGGTTATACTGACTTAGACCGCAACGGCTGGACAGTCAGCACATCACATCCCACTCCAACCGATGGTGTCGTAGGAGGAAGTGCTGAATCACTAATAGACGGAGACGAAAATTCCTGCATCTTACTGGTAAAACCAGGAAAATCATTAAGCGGAATTACTGTAGGAAAAGACGAAGAAGTTTATTTCATCATCGACATGAAAGAGCCTAAAGAATTCGACTTTTTCCGTTTGCGTCACAGAACATACAAAAATACAACAGACTGGATTCGCATGAATAAAGTTTCGGTATATGGTAGTAATGACGGCACAAACTTTACACCTATTTCCATCGGCATAAATATTCCTACAGCCGCTGATATAGCAGAAGTAAGCATTCCATTACCCATGAAGCAAACCTATCAATATTTCAAACTGACATGTGACGGCTGGCATTCAAGCGGAAATACAGTACAAGCGTCTGAATTCAATCTCGGCACACTTCAGTTTGCAGAAAATTAATGAATATACTCAGTTAAGAACAACTTACTTAAATATCTTTTTATGAATATAAATAAAGCATTTTTGGCAACTACATTGCTATTATCACTCTGTGGTAATTCAGTTGTTGCACAAAGTTCACAAACCTCACAATCCAGTGTAGCCACTGCTGTTAAAGGTAAACCTATTAAAGTAACCGGTACTGTGCTGGATGCAGCCGGCGAACCGATTATCGGTGCAAACGTAGTAGTAGAAGGTACAACCATCGGTGTGATTACCGACATGGATGGAAAATATGAACTGGAAGCTCCTAAAGGATCTAACTTGGTTATATCTTATATCGGATTCTCGTCTAAAACTGTAAAGGCAACTACACAGCCTGCTACCATCAAACTGGCAGAAGATACTCAGTTGCTGAGTGAGGTTGTAGTTGTGGGTTATGGTACAATGAAAAAGACCGACCTTACAGGTGCCGTAGCCTCTCTGAAAGCATCCGATATGGAAAAAGAACAGCGTCAGACTCTGCAAGATATGCTTCGTGCAGGTACTGCCGGACTTTCCATCGGAATGGAAACAGACGCCAAAGGAAATACCAGCATGATGATTCGTGGAAAAAGTACCATGGCTGCAAGCACTGACCCTCTGATTGTATTGGACGGAGTAATCTATCCGGGTGAAATGACCGACATCAACCCTAACGACGTAGAACGTATCGATGTGTTGAAAGACGCCAGCTCGGCTGCCGTATATGGTGCGCAAGCTGCCAATGGTGTCATTCTGGTCACAACAAAGAAGGGAAACAGTAACGGGAAACCGACCATTAACTTCAACGCTACGGTAGGTGCTTCTTTTGTAAACCAGTTGCCTGAAGTTTATCAGGGCATGGATTACATTAATTTCCGTAGAGATGTAGAAAAAAGTATCCACCGCGATGATACCAGCAACAAATACGATAACCCGTCAAATTTAACCAACACCGAACTGGCTCAGTGGATGGGAACGGATACCGGAGACCCGATGGCTGTCTGGATGCGTCGTCTGGAGTACAACCAGATAGAAATTGACAATTTCCTGGCCGGAAATGAAGTAGACTGGAGAGACTGGATTTATCAGGATGCTGCTTTACGACAAGACTATACTGTCAGCATCTCCGGGAAAAAAGACGACATGTCATACTATTCTTCTCTGAATTACCTGAAGAACGAAAGTAACATAATTGGAGGAGGATATAGCGCCATCCGTGCCCGAGTAAACCTGGAAAACAAAGTCGCAGGTTTCTTGTCTTACGGTATCAACACACAGTTCACAGCTCGTGACGAAGGTTACATTGGCCGCGACAACTCTTATACCACCCTGTCACCATTTGGAAGCGTATACGAGGAAGACGGAACTACACCTAAATATTTCCCTAATGACAACAACAATGCTACGAACCCGTTGATTTCTCAAACTTATACGGACAAGATGAAGAAAATCTACAACATGAATGCTTCCATCTTCCTGAAAGCAGAATTGCCATTCGGATTTTCTTTACAAACTACTTATTCTCCCCGCTTTGAATGGATCAATGATTACAGCCAGCGTTCGGCAGATCATCCCGCCTATAAGACAGAAGGTGGATATGCCAAACGTAACGATTCTACACTATTCTATTGGCAGTGGGATAATATGCTGAAATGGAACAAGACATTCGGCAAACATGCATTCGACTTCACAGGACTATTGAACTGGGAACAGCGTAAATACTGGTCTAGCACTGGAGAAAACTCAGCTTTCCAGCCAAGCGACTTATTAGGATTCCATGGTATGGGCTTCGGTACCTCACCTGTTTTAGGTGCAAATGATACTTACCGCACAGGTTCTGCCCTGATGGCACGTCTGCATTATGCATACGACAACCGTTATATGATTACCGCCACAGTACGCCGGGATGGATATTCTGCTTTCGGACAAGAAAATCCTTATGCAGTGTTCCCTTCTGTAGCATTGGGATGGGTGTTCAGTGAAGAAAAATTCATGAAGAATATCAGCTGGCTGGAATACGGTAAACTCCGTTTGTCATGGGGACAGAACGGTAACCGCTCTATCGGAGAATATGCCGCATTGATGAGACTGGAGCCGAGAAAATACTTCTATTATGACCCGTTAACAGGTGAAATCATCCAGGCTAATTCATTCTATAGTTACAACATGGCCAACTCAAGTTTGAAATGGGAAAACACAGAATCATGGAACATCGGTGTTGACTTCACTTTACTGAATGGACGTTTGGGTGGAAGCATCGACGTGTACACTAAAAAGACAAACAACTTGCTTAACGACCGTAAGCTTCCCGACTTGATTGGTTACGCTTCAGTGACTTCCAACATCGGTGAGGTAAACAATAAAGGTGTAGAGATTTCTCTTCGTTCTACCAATATTCAAAGAGAAAACTTTGAATGGTCTACTACCTTCAATCTGGCCTACAACAAAAATACCATCAAACACTTATACGGACTTATGGAGAATGTATTAGATGAAGAAGGTAACATTATCGGTCAGAAAGAAGCAGATGATATTTCCAAAGGATATTTCATCGGACATGCACTGGATGAAAAATGGGGATATAAGTTCCTAGGAGTATGGCAGGAAAACGAAGCTGAAGAAGCAGCCAAATACAATCAGGTACCTGGTGACCCTAAACTGTTGGATGTAGACCAGAATTATAAATACAATAATGATGACAAGGTTTTCTTAGGTAATACTACTCCAAAAGTACGCTGGAACATGCGCAACGAGTTTACTTTATTCAAGAACTGGAATTTCTCTTTCAGTATGTATTCTTATTTGGGACACATCAAAACGATGGATCGTTTCACCAACAGCAATGCACTGCTGAATGTAACCAACTCCATTGTACGTGAATACTGGACTCCAGAAAACCCCATCAACGAATATCCTCGCTTGAAAGCTCAAGCACCTGTTTCATACAGCATCTATAAGAATGCCTCATTCTTACGATTCGACAACATATCATTGGGGTATTCATTCCCGAAAGCCATGATTCAAAGATTAAAGATACAAGCTTTAAGCCTGAATCTGACGCTGAAGAATGTAGGAGTTATCTCTGGATGGCCGGCTTATGACCCGGAAAACAGCGATGCAAATACTCCGAGAACCTTATTATTTGGATTGAACATGACACTTTAAAAACAGTTGAACCGTTATGAAAACAAAAAATATAAAATTACTCATGGCTGGTGCTGCCAGCATACTATTCACAGGATGTAGCGACTGGCTGGATCCGAAACCATTGTCTTTCTTCACTCCGGAGAATACCTACAACAGCTACAATGGACTGAAAACAGGTACAGACATGCTGAACCGTGACGTACGCTATTTCGATTACTACCCAACTTCATTCTCGGCAGACCCCTGTATCCTGAGTGAATACTTCTTCTCTGAAATGGCTGTAAACGGACGTACAGATGCAGGAAACACACCTGTCGACCTGACTGCTCTGATTACTCCCAGTGCGAACTTAAAAGGTAATAACAGCCAGATTAACAACTACTGGACTTACCTGTACAAGGGTATCAAAGATGCCAATACATTGCTTACACGCTCTGAAACCGCAGAATTTGAGAATGAGGACCAACGTAAGGAAATTGAAGCACTGGCTCATTTCCACCGTGCATTCCGCTATTACCGCTTGGTACATCAATACGGTGACGTTCCTTTTATCGTAGAAGAAGTAACCGGTCCACGCTATGACTTCTATTCTACCAAACGAGAAGCCATCCTGCGCTGGTTAAAGAATGACCTGGAAACCACTGCACCCTATCTTTCGAATGATGTAAACATCGGTCAGGTTACTCAAGCTGCTGCCTATCATTTGCTTGCCAAAATAGATCTGGCTCTTGGAGAATTCGATGCAGCTATTGAAGCTTGTAACAAAGTTATCGGTGACGGAGTACATCATTTGATGACAGAACGTTTCGGAGTAGACAAAAATGACCCGACAAAGAATGTGGTATGGGACTTACATCAATCTGAAAACAAGCATTTACCAGAAAACAAAGAAGTACTCTATCTTGTATTAGACAACTATGATGAAACGGATGCGCGTTCAGCTACTGGACTGGAAATCAAACGACAAATCCTGCCTATGTACTCCGCTACTACAAGCAACATCAAAACGCCAAATGGTAAAAAGGCTTTCGTTGACAATGATGAAAAGAAAAATCCATACCTGTTAGAATATGGCCGAGGCATCTGTACACTTAGACAGACGTGGTATGCTACTCACATGATCTGGACATTGGATAATACAGACTTACGTCATGCTCCCGGTAACTGGATGCGAATGGAAGATTTGACTTATAACAATCCGGCACTAGCAACAGAAGACCCTGAATGGTATGGAAAACCTCTTCAGAAATATGACAGCAAAGGCAACCTGCTTCTGAACGATACTATTCGTTCTTGGTGCGAATGGCCACACTACAAAACAAACGTAGCAGACCAGAAAGCAAACAACTGGCGTGGAGGCTGGGCAGACTGGTACATTTTCCGCCTGGCTGAAACCTATCTGTTGAGAGCTGAAGCTTATATTTGGAAAGGAGAAACTGGAGCTGCCGCTGCAGACATCAACGAAGTACGCCGTCGCGCACAAGCACGTGAAATCAGTGCCAGTGAAGCCACCATTTCGATGATATTGGATGAACGCGCCAGAGAGCTATTCTACGAAGAACCACGTAAGTGTGAGTTAACACGTATCGCTTATATCTACGCACAGACTGGAAAAGCTGACGATAAAGGAAGAACTTATTCAATGGATAAATTCTCTCAAGAGAACTTCTTCTATAATCGCATCATGGACGTAACAGACTTCTACAACAAGGGAGTTAAAAACGCATACGGCTTGACTTATACCATACAGCCTTACCATGTATTATGGCCAATAGCAGAAACTGCTACATCTGTAAATGTACAAGGTCACATCAACCAGAATTATGGTTATGATGGCTACGAAGACAACGTAGCTCCGCTGGACGGTCCGAACGAATAAACGTACAACAAGATCAGAGAAAAGGAAAATACTTAGTCAATATATCTTTATAGAGCTGTACTTAACAGAGAATATCTTTGAGGTACAGCTCTATTTTATTTATCTTTACATCATAAAACTACAATTCTATACAGACTATGAAAAAACTTTCATTGCTTTTTTGGCTTATACTGTCAGGATTGTGCCATCTTAACTTACTTCAAGCCCAACACATCTCGCAAAAAGATGAATTTGAAACATTGATGCAAAAAATACGGCAGGATTTCGCACAGAATCCAGACATTACACAAGGACTGGAAAAGTATAACGCTCAAGACGGCTCCTTCACCGATGTGGATTATGCCAGCATCCAGCGTACCAACTGGCCTCCATTGGTACATATCAACCGCATTTCAGACTTCGTTTTTGCTTATACCAATCCCGAAAACAGATACTATCAGAATGAGGATTTGTATAATAAGATAGAAAAAGGACTTGAGTACTGGCATGAACGAAATCCATGGTGCCATAACTGGTGGTATAACCAGATTGCAGAACCGCAGGCTTTGGGTGTGTTACTCATCCAGATGCGTACCGGCAAGAAACAACTTCCTCATGAATTGGAAAGTAAACTATTGGAACGTATAAAAAAGGATGGTGGGAATCCGGCCAAATGGACAGGAGCCAACCGTACAGACATTGCCCTCCACTGGATTTATCGCGCATGCCTTTCTAAAGATACCAAAACGCTAGAGTTCGCACTGGAAAATGTCTATAGCCCGGTAGTCTACACTACAAAAGAGGGATTTCAGCATGATAACAGTAACTTTCAGCACGGACAACAATTGTATATCGGAGGATATGGAGATGAAATACTGAAAGGAGTCACTCAGGTGGCCATGTACACACGAGGTACACGCTTTGCCATGCCTCAGGAGAAACTGAAACTTATCAGCAAATTCATGCGAGAAACCTATTATCCGACCATACGAGGAAAATACATGTTGTTTGATGTCATGGGACGCAGTGTGAGTCGACCGGGTGTTCCCGACAAATCGCATACAGCGTTATTTGCACAACGTATGGAAATTCTGGATACAGCTCATGCACAGGAATTCAGAGAAATCATTTCACGCTTGAAAGAGGAAAAACCGGCTGATTATGCCATCAAGCCTCAACATACACATTATTTCCGCGGAGATTATTCACTACATGTGCGTCCTGAATACACCTTCGATGTGCGACTGGTTTCCAATCGTACAGCCCGTTGTGAATATGGCAATGGGGAAAACCTGAAAACTTACTTCATGTCCGACGGATGTACCAATATCGTACGCAGAGGAAATGAATATGAGGGTATTTTCCCATCGTGGAACTGGAGCCGTATTCCAGGTACTACGGCCCCGCAACTGAAAGAAATTCCACTTGCAGCCAACGACTGGCAAACACCGGGAACTTCCGATTTCGCCGGAGGAGTGTCCGACAGTTTGTACGGAGTTACAACCTATCGTTACATGGATAATTATAAGGACATACAGACCGGAGCACACAAAGCCTGGTTTTTCTTTGATGAAGAAATCGTATGCTTGGGAGCAAATATTTCTTCTACAGCTTCTGAAAAAGTATATACCACAGTCAACCAATGCCTTGCATCTTCTGAACTGGCATCTATTTCCCTTTCCGGGAAGCTGCAACCCATAGAACAAGGAGAAAAACATTATAAGAATCCTGAATGGATATGGCATGATGGCATAGGTTATCTGTTCCCGAAAGGAGGAAACATTGTGGCCGGTCAGCAAATACAGAGTGGAAGTTGGTACGATATCAACCACAGTATCAACCGGAAAGAAGAAATACAAAACGATGTTTTCACCGTATGTATAGACCATGGTCCGCAACCTAAATCCGGGAACTATGCATATATAGTACTACCTGATAAAAAGACTCCAGAAGCAGTAAAAAAATACAGTCGTAACAATCTTGTAGAAATCCTTCAAAATGATGCTGATATACAGGCTGTCAGACACAAAGGGCTTCATATCTGGCAAATAGTGTTCTATCGTGCCGGTCGTTTTCAGCACAAAGAGATGACCATTGAAGTAGACAAACCTTGCGCGTTGATGATTAAGCAAACCCAAGGACACGCTCCTGCTCTGCACATAGCCGATCCAGGACAAACAGGGCAAGCAATTAATGTCATCATACAGCCCCGGAAGAAAAAAGCATATACCATTCGCATACAGCCCGCAGAGAATCCGATTTATGCAGGAGCGACTCAATCATTCATTCTACAATAAGCCATGAAAACAAACCGAATTTTCTCTTCCGCAATCGTACTGGGCACAGGAGCATGCAGTCTTCCTCATGCCCTTATGGCCCAGCAACAGCCGCACATCATCCTGATAGTATCGGACCAACATCGAGGTGACGCCCTGAACTGCATGGGTAATCCCTCCGTCATCACCCCGAATCTGGATGCACTGGCGCAAGATGGTACCTTGTTTACTAATGGCTACTCCTCTGCTCCCAGCAGTACACCGGCCCGTTCCGGTCTGCTCACAGGCCTGTCTCCCTGGCATCATGGCATGCTGGGATATGGAAGAGTAGGCAGCCAGTACCGTTATGAAATGCCCCAAATGTTACGCGACTTGAATTATTTTACTTTCGGCATCGGAAAGATGCACTGGTTCCCGCAAAAAGCATTACATGGATTCCATGGTACACTCGTCGATGAAAGCGGCCGCGTAGAAACAAAAGACTTTATCAGCGATTACCGCCTGTGGTTTCAGATGCAGGCTCCGGGACTTAACCCAGACAGTACAGGTATCGGATGGAATGACCATGGCGCAGCAGAATATAAACTGCCCGAAAAACTTCATCCTACCGCATGGACCGGAGAGATGGCCTGTGAAATGATTCATAACCATAAGAAGGGCAACAGACAGCCTCTTTTCCTGAAGGTTTCTTTTGCCCGCCCGCATAGTCCGTATGATCCGCCCCAGCGTCTGTCTGATTTATACAAAGGACGTGACGTACCGGCTCCATTCATTGGAGAGTGGTGCAAAAAGAAAGACTATGCCCGTCTGACAAAAGTAGAAGATACCCCCAAGGATGCTGCCTTCGGAAACTTTGGTGAAGAATATGCAAAGAACTCACGCCGTCACTATTACGCCAATGTGACTTTCATTGATGAAGAAATCGGGAAAGTAATCGAAGCCTTGAAAGAAGAAGGTATGTATGACAATGCACTCATCTGTTACGTATCAGATCATGGCGATATGCTGGGCGACCATTTCCACTGGCGCAAGACTTATCCTTATGAAGGTTCCGTACACATCCCCTATATTGTGAAATGGCCCGCTGGATATCAGTTTGATAAAGGAGGAAAAATAGATGCACCGGTTGAACTTCGCGATTTACTTCCCACTTTTCTGGAAGCTGCCGGTGGTACAGTTCCTAATGACATGGACGGACAATCTCTGTTCCGTCTGATGAAAGGGGAAACATGGCGTACATACATCGACCTGGAACATGCCACTTGCTATAGTCCGGATAATTACTGGTGTGCCCTGACTGACGGTAAAATAAAATATGTATGGCGTTTCCATACCGGAGAAGAAGAACTGTTTGACCTGGTAAATGACCCTCATGAATTGAAGAATGTGGTACATGAAAAGAAATATCGCAAAAAATTACAGGAACTTCGCCAGGCAATGATCAGTCATTTGTCTGAACGCGGAGAAGAGTTCGTGAAGGATGGAAAACTTCAAATACTGAAACGTACTATACTATACAGTCCGTTATTCCCAGACAAGAATCCGGTGGATACGGGAATCTGATTATTATAATGTTATTTAATATGAAAAGAAAACTATTTTTTATTCTAAGCTGTCTGATTTTTACAGCAGTTTTTCCATGCCAGGCTGCCAAATGGAAAGCTCAGCATGTAGTTATGATTGGCATTGACGGATGGGGTGCTTACAGTGTACCTAAAGCCTCTATTCCTCACATTAAAGAGGTGATGCAGAAAGGATGCTACACCCTAAAAAAACGTTCCGTATTACCATCTTCTTCTGCGGTAAACTGGGCTTCCATGTTCAATGGAGCAGGCCCTGAAATCCATGGCTACACCGAATGGGGATCACGCACCCCCGAAATACCATCCATGGTTACTAACGAACACGGAATCTTTCCGACCATATACTCTGTTCTGCGAGAAGCAAAGCCAAACGCTGAAACAGGATGTATGTATGAATGGGAAGGTATCAAATACCTGGTTGACACATTGGCAATTACTCATTATGCACAGGCTATCGGATATGACAAACAACCCGACTTGCTATGCAGTATGACCGAAACATATATTATGAACAAAAAACCAACTTTCCTTGCTGTTTGCTTTGATCAGCTTGACCATACAGGGCACCACGACGGGCACCACACTCCAGCTTATTATCAAAAGCTCGAGGAACTGGATACTTATGTAGGACGCATTGTAGAAGCTATCAAAAAAGCCGGCATTTATGATGACACCATTATCATACTCACAGCCGACCACGGAGGTATTAAGAAAGGACATGGAGGAAAAACCTTGCAAGAAATGGAAATCCCCTTTATCATTGCAGGTAAGAATGTAAAACAATACGGAGAATTTAAAGAATGTATGATGCAGTTCGACACGGCCTCTACCATTGCCTACATCTTTGGACTCAAACAGCCACAAGCATGGATTGGTCGCCCAATGAAGCAAGTTTTTAAATAATCAGGAACCTTGCTTTTATATCCCAATTTGATACAAAAAACCTCGACGTTCCTATCCAATTTTAGGGAACGTCGAGGTTCTTTTTTCAGGCTTTCTTTTCCTTTACATCCCGATGAGCCTCTACCACATTCACCGCATAATCGCCTAATTTCTCACACTCGGCAATGATGTCCATGTAATGTACACCCATCTGATAATCGTATTTCTTTTCGTTGACGTCAATCACATTCTGAATCTTCAACTGGTTACGATAGTTATTGATTTCCGTTTCAATATTAAACGACTTGTTGACATCTACCTGCTGATGCACATCTTTCACCAGAGCAATCATCTGTGTCAGAGCATCGTCTGTCAGCTGGAACATTTGTGCGATGTGTTCATATTGTGCACTCGTGAAGTCCTCATTTCCACGACGCTTCCGGTTGATGGTACGAGCCAGATTATAGCAGCTGTCACCAATACTTTCTATCTCTGTAACTTCGCGGAGCATACCTCGAATTTGTACCTTACTTTCAGAGCTTAGTCTACCTTCCGATACCAATGTCAGGTAATTGGCAATCTCCACTTCCATGTTGTCACTGATATTCTCGTACTTCTCAATACGGCTGAACAACTTGTTGAAATCATTTTCATTCTCCGTATGCAACAGGTCACGTACCATGCGGAACATACGCTGTATACGCTCAGCAAACAGATTGATTTCTTTCCGTGCCTGAAGGATGGACAATTCGGCCGTAGAAAGCATACCGCCCGTAATGAACTGCAAACGGTATTCTTCTTCCTGCTCCTTCTGAGGAATAATCTTGCAAACCGTTTTCTCGATAAAATGTACAAACCATATCAGAAGCAGCACATTGCACACATTGAAGCAAGTATGGAAAGCAGACAATTTGAAAGATACAGCCACTCCGTCTGCCTCGCTCACGTTCATAAAGTCAGAAATAATCCAGTCTACCATCGACAGGAAAGGCTTAAATAAAATCAGTACCCAAAGCACACCGAAGACATTAAACATAAGATGCGCTAAAGCTGCACGGCGTGCCTGCGTATTAGCAGTCAACGCAGCCAGGTTAGCCGTAATGGTAGTTCCGATATTCTCACCTAATACCAAAGCAGCTCCCAGTTCAAAACTAATCCATCCGTTGGCACACATAATCAACGTAATAGCCATGGTAGCCGCCGAAGCCTGCACAATCATGGTCAGCAGCGTACCAATCAATACGAACAGCAGGACAGAGAAAAAGCCCATGTCCGTATAATTCTGGACAAAGGCCAGCATATCAGGATTATGACTCAAATCGGGTGCATTGCTTTTCAGCAGATTTAATCCCATGAACAGAAAAGCAAACCCGAAGATGAACTCACCGACAGATTTACGTGAACTTTTTTGAGAGAAAAGCAGTGGAATACCAATCGCCAGAAGCGGCAGAGAAAATGCAGATATATCTACTTTAAAACCGAGAGCTGAAATAATCCACGCCGTCACCGTGGTTCCGATATTCGCTCCCATAATCACCCCGATAGACTGAGAAAGTGTCAGCAAGCCGGCGTTTACAAAGCTGACCACCATTACGGTTGTAGCCGAAGAAGACTGAATCAGAGCGGTAATCAACATACCTGTCAGCACTCCCGTCACACGGTTTGTGGTCATTGCGGTTAAAATACTACGAAGGCGGTCGCCCGCAAACTTCTGAAGTCCCTCACTCATGATTTTCATTCCATAAAGGAACAGCGCCAGTGATCCAAGAAGCGCTAAAAAATCATAAAAAGAATATTCCATTTGTAATTAGTTAAGTTGGAAAGAGGCTTTTAATTGTTTAATGAGTAAATTAACTGCCTATTCACAAGGTTAGTAACACATATTACATTTATGCTACAAATATATTGCAAAAATAATAATTCGACAAGAGAATTCCCGGAGGGAAGCTCACTTTTGGATATTTATAACGGTTTTAATCTGGCCATGCCCTACGGTCCGGTCAGCGCCAAAGTCAACAATAAGGTAGAGAGTCTCGACTTCCGGGTGTACTACAATAAAGATATTGAATTTCTTGACATTACCAGTTCTTCCGGCATGCGAACTTATGTCCGTTCGCTCTTTTTCATCCTGGTCAAAGCGGTAGAAGAACTCTATCCGCAAGGTAGTATTTCGCTGGAACATCCCATCTCAAAGGGATATTTCTGCAAACTGCATATTGACCGTACCATCGGACTGGATGATGTGCAGCGCATCAAACAGAAAATGCAGGAAATCATCGCGGCCGATATTCCCTACACACGCACTGAAAGTCACACGGAGGAAGTGGTTCGTCTGTTCGAAAAACGAGGGATGATGGATAAGGCACGACTATTGGACACTTACGGTCAGCTTTATTCTTACTACTATCAATTGGGCGACACGGTGGACTGTTATTATAGCAGCCTGGTACCCAGTACAGGCTACATCCGCCTGTTCGACATTGTGAAATACTACGACGGACTGTTGCTGCGTATCCCCAGCCGGGAAAACCCGACCAAACTGGAAGAGGTGGTGAAGCAGGAAAAAATGCTGGAAGTGTTTCAGGAATATCACCGCTGGAACCAGATTCTGGGCATCAGTACGGTAGGCGATTTAAATGTGGCCTGCAACCACGGACATGCCACCGACCTGATTAATGTATCGGAAGCCTTGCAGGAAAAGAAAATTGCCCAGATAGCGGATGAAATTACCCACCGTAATCAAGACGGGCAACGGGTAAAGCTCGTGCTCATATCCGGTCCGTCCTCTTCCGGAAAAACCACTTTCAGCAAGCGACTGAGTATCCAGCTCATGACTAACGGCCTGAAGCCCTACCCCATTTCACTGGATGACTATTTCGTCAACCGGAACGATACCCCGCTGGATGAGAACGGCAAACACGACTTCGAATCCTTGTATGCCGTAGACCTCCCCTTCTTCGAAGAACAGTTGACTACCTTGCTCAACGGAGGAGAGGTGGAACTGCCACGCTATAACTTTACCACCGGAAAAAGAGAAATGAGCGGTAAGAAACTCCGGATAGATGAACACATGATACTGATTATTGAAGGTATCCATGCACTGAATCCGGCACTGACTCCGCACATACCCAACGAAAACAAATACAAAGTATATGTGTCAGCACTAACTACTATTCTGCTGGACAACCACAACTACATCCCGACGACCGACAACCGTCTGCTGAGACGCATCATCCGCGATTACAAATACCGCAACTACTCGGCCGAGGAAACCATCGCACGCTGGCCAAGTGTCCGCGCCGGAGAAGAAAAATGGATTTTCCCCTATCAGGAAAATGCCGATGCCATGTTCAACTCAGCCCTGCTGTTCGAACTGGCTGTATTAAAAGACTACGTGGAACCTGTTTTGCGCAAGGTGCCCAACCGTTGTCCGGAATACTCCGAAGCACACCGTCTGCTCCGCTTCCTGAACTACTTTGTTTCCGTACAAGATAAGGAATTACCTCCTACTTCCCTGCTACGAGAGTTCTTAGGCGGCAGCAGTTTCCAATATTAAAAATTTTGCCTTTTTCTTTGAAGTTCATTTTAATTATTATTTTTGCACGCTGTTAACTCAAGACAACAATAAAAATGGTACAAGGTTCACGTCAGGTACAGACACAGGCACAACAACAAGTACAGACCCTGTCTCCTCAACAGATACTGGCTGTCAAGTTGCTGGAACTTCCGACTCTGGAGTTGGAAGAACGGATTCACGCTGAATTGCTGGATAATCCGGCACTCGAAGAAGGAAAAGAAACTTCCGACGCTTCCGATGCCCTCAACGATGAGTACAATACGACTGACCAAGACGGAGAACCTAATACCGATTCAGGTGAGGACATCGAACTGGGTGATTACCGCACCGAAGACGATATTCCGGATTACAAATTGCAGGAGAACAACCGCTCCAAAGAAGACCGGGCGGAAGACATTCCTTTTTCGGACAACGTATCTTTCTACGAAACGCTGAAAGAGCAGCTCGACATGCAACACCTTACTCCGGAACAGAAGCAATTAGGTGAATACCTTATCGGCTCTCTCGATGACGACGGACTGCTGCGTAAATCCACTGAAACGATTCTCGATGAACTGGCTATTTACCAGGGAGTCTACACTTCCGCAGAAGAGCTAGAGCATGTGCTTTCAGTGATTCAGGACTTTGACCCCGCCGGCATCGGTGCCAGAAGTCTGCAAGAGTGTCTGCTCATCCAGATTCGTCGGAAAGAAGATTCTCCGCTCAAGCAGATTGAACTGGACATCATCGGAAAGTGTTGCGAGGAGTTCACCCGCAAGAATAAAGACAAGATTATTCAGAAACTGAATATTACAGAAGAACAATATAATGCGGCTGCCGCCGAACTGACCAAGCTGAATCCGCGACCGGGAAGTTCCATGGGAGAAGCCATCGGGAAAAACCTGCAACAGATTATCCCTGATTTCCTGGTAGAGACGGAAGACGACGGCACGATTAACCTCAGCCTCAACAACCGGAACGTGCCGGAACTGCGACTGAGCCGGGAATTTACCGAACTGCTGGACGAACACACCCGCAACAAACAGAACCAGAGCAAAGAATCAAAAGATGCCCTGATGTTCCTCAAGCAGAAGGTAGATGCGGCACAAGGATTCATCAATGCCGTGAAACAACGCCAGCAGACGTTACTCAGCACCATGCAGGCCATCATCGACTTGCAACGCCCGTTCTTCGAAGAAGGGGATGAGTCGCTGCTCCGTCCGATGATTCTGAAAGATGTGGCTGAACGTACAAAGTTGGACATTTCCACCATCTCTCGTGTGAGCAACAGCAAATATGTACAGACCAACTACGGCATTTATCCGTTGAAATTCTTCTTCAGCGACGGCTACACGACCGAAAACGGCGAAGAACTGTCCGTCCGTGAAATCAAGCGCATCCTGAAAGAATGCGTGGCCAGTGAGAACAAGGAAAAGCCTTACACTGACGATGAGCTGGCCGATATGCTGAAGGAAAAAGGATACCCCATTGCCCGCCGCACTGTGGCCAAGTACCGCCAGCAACTGAATATCCCCGTAGCAAGATTAAGAAGATAACATATTGATATGGAAGAAACCAGTATCCCCGATGAACTGACTTATCATGAACCGGCTCCCCGCCATGCTGGGGAACCTCGCGATGCCCTGTTTATGACTGCCCGCATCGTATCACTCATCTTTACGCCGTTCATGGTACCGTTTGTGGCATTCTGCCTACTTTTTTTCTTTACTTATCTGAACATCATGCCCCTGCAGTACAAACTGACAGTCTTAGGGCTGGTGTATTGCTTCACCATCCTGCTACCAATGCTGGGCATCTATCTGTTTCAGAAAATCAACGGCTGGACACTCCACGAACTGGGACACCGCGAAAAGCGTTTTATCCCTTACGGAATGACCATACTGAGCTACATGGCCTGCCTGCTGACGATGTATCGCATACACCTGCCACGCTATATGAGCGGCATCATCGTAGCGACCCTGATTTGCATGGTCATCTGCACAGCCATCAATACACGTTGGAAAATCAGCACCCACATGGCCAGCAGCGGCATGATGGTAGGCGGATTGCTGTCCTACAGCTTCATCTTCCAGTTCAATCCGGTAGAATGGCTATGCTTCTTCATCCTGCTTGCCGGCATGTTAGGTTCAGCCCGTATCATCGTCAAGCAACATACTTTAAATGAAGTGACAGGCGGGTTTTTCGTCGGTTTATTTTGTGGTATCACGGGAATTTTGTTTATTTGAAAACTGATTATCTTAAACTTTAAATTTATTCAATATGGAATTCCCAACTAACATTAAGTACACCAACGAACACGAATGGATTCGTTTGGAAGGCGACACTGCCTATGTAGGTATCACAGACTATGCACAGCAACAGCTGGGCGACATCGTTTTCATCGACGTAACCACAGAAGGTGAAACGCTGGATAAAGGCGAAGTATTCGGTACCATCGAGGTAGTGAAAACAGTTTCAGACCTGTTCCTCCCCATCGGAGGCGAGATTCTGGAAGTCAACCCGCAACTGGAAGAACATCCGGAACTGGTAAACCAGGATCCTTACGGCGAAGGCTGGATTATCAAACTGAAACCTACGGATGCCAGCGAACTGGACGATCTGCTGGACGCTGCAGGCTACAAAGAGATTATTAACGAATAACTAAAATAAAAACAACGAATGAAACCAATTGTAAGTATCATTATGGGCAGTACTTCTGACCTTCCAGTAATGGAAAAGGCCGCCAAGCTGCTCGATGAAATGCAAGTCCCGTTTGAAATGAATGCCCTGTCGGCTCACCGCACTCCTGCTGAAGTAGAGAAGTTTGCGAAAGAAGCTGCCGGACGTGGCATCAAGGTAATCATCGCGGCTGCCGGAATGGCTGCTGCACTGCCGGGAGTAATTGCAGCCAACACCACCCTTCCGGTTATCGGAGTGCCTGTAAAAGGTTCTGTACTCGATGGTGTAGACGCACTCTACTCTATCATCCAGATGCCTCCCGGAATACCTGTGGCTACAGTAGCCATCAACGGTGCCATGAATGCCGCTATCCTGGCCGTACAGATGCTGGCCCTGAGCGATGCAGAACTGGCTCAAAAGTTTGCAGCTTACAAAGAAGGTTTGAAAAACAAAATCGTAAAAGCCAACGAAGAGTTGAAAGAAGTCAAATACGCTTATAAGACAAACTAACTGAATGAATTACTTCAACTATTCTCGCCGACAGGCGAACGAGGTATATGTAGGCGCCACTCCTATGGGTGGCGCTTATCCTATCCGTATACAGAGTATGACGAATACCGTCACCATGGACACTGAAGCTTGTGTGGAACAGGCCAAGCGTATCATTGAGGCGGGAGGAGAATACGTACGTCTCACCACACAAGGAGTACGTGAAGCAGAGAACCTGCAGCATATCAATGCATCTCTGCGTGCCCAGGGATACCAGACTCCTTTAGTGGCCGATGTACATTTCAATCCGAAAGTAGCAGAGGTAGCGGCCTTGTACGCTGAGAAGGTACGTATCAACCCGGGCAACTATGTAGATGCTGCCCGCACCTTCAAGCAACTGGAGTATACGGATGAAGAGTATGCAAAAGAAATCCAGAAGATACGCGACCGCTTCATCCCCTTCCTGAACATCTGTAAGGAAAACCACACGGCCATCCGCATCGGAGTGAACCACGGTTCGCTGTCCGACCGCATCATGTCGCGCTACGGAGATACTCCGGAAGGCATGGTAGAATCGTGCATGGAGTTCCTGCGCATCTGTGTGGAACAAAATTTCATGAACGTGGTCATCTCTATCAAGGCTTCCAATACGGTCATCATGGTACGCACCGTCCGCCTGCTGGTAGAACAGATGGAAAAAGAAAACATGGCTTTCCCGCTCCACTTAGGAGTGACAGAAGCCGGCGACGGAGAAGACGGCCGTATCAAATCAGCCTTGGGTATCGGTGCCCTGCTATGCGACGGACTGGGTGACACTATCCGCGTATCACTAAGTGAAGCGCCCGAAGCAGAAATTCCCGTAGCCCGCAAACTGGTAGATTATGTATTGAAACGCGAAGGACATCCCTACATTCCAGCAACCGAAGCTCCGGAATTCAACTACACGCACCCCAGCCGAAGAGAAACCGTAGCCGTAGGTAACATCGGAGGCGACCAGCTTCCGGTAGTCATCTCAGCCCGTCTGAACAACGACCTGGAAGTAAGCGAACAGTTCAAGCCCGACTACCTGTACTGCGGCCAACGCTTGCCCGAAAACCGCAGAACGGACATCGGTTACATTGTGGATGCTTGTGCCTGGGACGGCAGCGAACACACCTATCCGGCTTTCAACTACCAGCAGTTGATTGAACTTCATCACCATCCGGCAAAAATGAAATTCCTCTTTACTTCTTATTTAGGACTGAATGAAGAGGTAATGGCTTGCCTGCGTCTGCATCCGGAAGTGGTCATCGTGGCTCAAAGCAACCACTACAACCGCTTAGGTGAGTTCCGTGCATTGGCACACCAGCTGATGAACCAGGGACTGAAAAACCCGTTGGTATTCTTCCAGCTTTATCAGGAAACCGAAACAGAGGATTTGCAAATCAAGTCGGCTGCCGACATGGGTGCCCTGATTATCGACGGTCTGTGCGACGGTATCCTGCTCTACAACCACGGCAACCAAATCAGCAACCTGAAAGTGGACGAAACCGCCTTTGGTATCTTGCAGGCAGGACGTATCCGTACTTCCAAGACCGAATACATCTCTTGTCCGGGTTGCGGACGTACATTGTACGACCTGGAATCGACCATCGCCCGCATCAAGGCTGCTACGGCTCACCTCAAGGGACTGAAAATCGGTATCATGGGCTGTATCGTCAATGGCCCGGGTGAAATGGCCGATGCCGACTATGGCTATGTAGGTGCCGGAAGAGGCAAAATCAGTCTGTACAAAAAGAAGGAATGTATTGAAAAGAACATTCCGGAAGAACAGGCTGTAGAAAAACTGATTGAACTGATTAAGGCAAACGGAGATTATAAAGACTGATTCTCCGGCTAAGATATAAAAAACCGTCTGCATGAGTCTTGATTTTTTCAAAGTATGCAGACGGTTTTATATTTTCAGCTTTAGACTATCCAATTAGCTCAAATCTTTAATCTGTGTATGAATTTTAAGACATTCATCCAACCTATCTATAACAAGTCTCATCTTATTAAAATATTTGATAACTCCTAATATCTAAAAAATACTATCCATTTACGAATTCAACCATAAATAAACTATTCTCTAAATCATAAATAGACCTTATTAGTTCTCAAATTCAATCCAATTCAAATTTAATAAGTCACAACCATTACCTCTAAATATCAAACAAATATCATCTGTACTTCTCAAGTCAGTTATTTCACATGAGAATGTTTGATAAATATGCGATGAACCTGTAGGTAAAATCTCACATTCAGCTAATAATTCACCAGCCTCTGTTTTCCTTCTAATTTCAATAATAGCGCGTTCTTTATTTCCATTAGAAGCACGAAATTTCACAAATTTACAGGAAGATAAATTATAGATATTAGGATACAATAGCACAGTTTTTTCATTTATTCCTCTAATTTCAAAACCACCATCCTTTGATTGAGCCTTAATGCCGCCCAATAAACTGAAATAATTCTCAGCTTCTATTCTTTTAGTAGCATCATATCTTCCTACTCCTATATCATCCAAATAAATAGGAGCTATATCTCCATTATCCAAATAATGTACATAAGAAATACAAATTCCACGATAATAATTACTACATTCTGGAGCACTTTGATCATTAAAAGTATAATACCATTGATTATGAAACTTAAAGAAATTACCATGACGATCCCAACATATATTACCTTTCTTAAATGTAGACATCATATTCTCTTCTGAAAAAACACATCCACGATATTCATACGGACCATATACATTATCAGATACTGCATAAAACCCAGACCAAGAAAGATAATAACGCCCTTTATATTTATGTAAAGATGGTTTATCATCCATTTTACCTTTCCCATAAGGTCCTACTGGATTTATAACGCTCACACAACGAGGAGTTTCTGCTAAAGAAACCATATCAGAATTTAATCGCGCTATATAATAATTATATGTACCATATATTATATATGCACTTCCATCATCATCAATTAATATATCAGGATCTCGTTGCTCAGTTGAAGTTAACCCCTTAGGAATTAAAGGAGAGCCCAATATATCATTCCAATTTCCTAATGAATCTGCAACTAAAACTCCAATCTCATATTTACCAGCAGAGAAATAAAAGTACCATTTATTCATATAATTAACCCCATAAGTAGCCCAACAGCTATTGTAAGGTCGTTTCAAGAAAGTTTGTTCAGGAATAATGGTAGACAAATGTTTCCATTTTAATAAATCATCAGACGTCCACACCCACCAATCTTTCATTACATAATCCGTATTCTTAGGTGAAAAGTCATGGCTTGCAAACATATAGGCCTTATTATCATGGATAAAAATATGTGGATCTGTCAATCCATTCCTAAATTTTAATGGATTTCCCCCAACGTTAATCAAGGTATCTTCTATTATAACGAAGGAATATAAATCACACACATTACATAAAAAAAACACGTAAAACAAAAATAATTTCTTCATACAAGAATCCGATTAAATGAAATACTAATCTGAAATAACATTTCCCAATGTAATTCCACTATCATTATATGAATCTATTCTATAATAATACTTCATTCCTTTAGTCAAAATATGCAATAATAATTTATCCGTTTCATTCCCTTTTACCTGAATTGACTGATTCAAGAAATCAGGCTGATAACCAAAACGAATAAGATAACCATCAGCATTCAAAACTCGAGGCCAAGTTAATTCGGCAAATCTTTCATCCTCCAAATTTCTCTTTACAGTAGGTCTTTCAATCTTTCCTGGTAAATTAGAAAAACCATATCCAAATACACGCAAATCTAATAAAGCAAACTTACCATTTTTAGGAGTATGTATATTCTCCACCTTCACAAAAGACGCATTTATCGGTTTATCAAGTTCGATATAATCATGTGGAACTGCAGTTCTATTTGTTGATTTATCAATAAGCAAATTCCAAGTATATCCATCATCTGACACATAAACTTTATAAGCGTGATAATCAGTCTCTTTTGCCGCATATTGATTAATATCCTGTTCCGCAAAGTTTAACTGAAAAGAATTTATACGAACTTTTTTACCTAAATTCATTATAAAATATTCCCCAGGATTACCAGTTTCTGCCGACCACCATGTACGAACATTTTCATCAGTAGCATTACTAACATTGAATCCAGAAAGGGAAGAAGAAGCAATACACTCTTTCTTATAAGATTGAATCATCCAACCAAGTATTGGAATATCATGAGGTTCTATATACTTTTGTGGCATAACAATAGGATAATCTCCCAATACCGTATGCACCCTCATCCTACCTTTCTTATCAAAAGAAACAGGAAACAAACCTATCCTCCTTTCAAACTCATCATCATTTCCGACCCACATAGTCGTAACCTGCCACCAATTTTCATATTTATCTTTAAAAACGCAACTATGACCAGCTCCACCAATAAATCCTCCCACTTTTAAGGAAACTGGATTATAAAGCTGCTCCACAAATCCCCTATCTGCACTATCACTTTGCATTACAATATCACAATACCAATTACAGATAGTACCCGGTGTAGCGTATTGCAAATAATATTTATCTTTATTTCTTATAATCCATGCTCCTTCAGGGCAAGGAAGATTCCGAAAATGCCCTTGCCAAGCCGAGGCATCTATCTCATCAAATAACTCTCTACGTCCCAAGTGATATCCAGAACGACATTCATCTATATTTTTAATATACTTCCGTAACACCCTTCTTGTACCTGGAATTTCTTCAAAATTTGTTGGATTAACCTCAAAAACAGTTGTAGGATGTTCTGGACCTAAACCAAAAAAGAAATAAAACCGTTTATTGTCTATAAATAAACAAGGATCTGATAAACGTTCTATTTCACCACATTTTTCCCATATTCCCGTTTCTGGATTAGATGAACGAATTACATCTACTTTCTTTTTAGAAGGTCCATGTGTAAAATTCACAAAATAAACGTAGTTACTATCTGCTGCTACTGCAGGTGCAATATAATGATCTCCATCAAGGGCATAAGGACAAATATTCGAATCAAAATATACATTTTTCCAAGTCATCAAGTCATCTGAAACTCGATAACCTCCAATATCATATGTTGTAAAAAGATAATACTTTCCCTTAAATAAAACAATGACAGGGTCAGCAGCCGAACGAGAAGTTTTTCTATCTTTTAAAAAACACCCCCACCCATAATCTAAATTCAACGGATTACAATAAGTTTTCTCTTCATACTCTATAGCTCTCATAAAGTGAACAGAAATAAAAAATACCGTTAAAATAAAAAGAAAAATTTTTTTCATAATGATTAATATACCAAGTAATAATTAGAAAACAATTTTATCCCAAACAATAAATGTTTTATTAAGCAATAACGAAAATAATTCCGCCTCGCACAGTTAGATTATGATAAAATATCTAATATAGGTTGGATAGATTAGCCCTGACTGACAATAAAATAACATCAAACCAGGGCTAATCAAATCCTAATATAAAAAAGACTAATTATATTCTTTTATATGCACATTTATGCAAACTCTCCTATTTATTCAAAGATTTTATAATAGATATCTCACCTACAATTCCCGAAGGCATTAAAGGATGATCCGGCTTTATCACATCAATTAAAGTCCAAGTGTCTCTTTTCTCTACCGAATACGATGACTGATATACTAGTTGATTTACCCAAGTATTAGTAACCGCAATCTCTAATTTATTATCCCCCTCTCTCAAATAAGGTGATATATTTACCCTATAAGGAGGAGTCCAAAGAGTTTCTACATCTTCATTATTCAAACGTACTTTCCCTATTGAATGAAGTGTATCTATAGATAAATAATACTCATCTTCACTCAAATCTTTATCAGAAAGGGTAAATGAAGTGCTATAAACAGCCGTTCCAGAAAAATACTTAATTCTATCATCTTCTGATTTACTCCAATCAAACAAAGAATCTGTACAAACCTTAAAATCCTGTTTCAAATCTTTATTTACAAAATGTATATTCCAAGGACCTTGAATCTTCTGCACCACGTTTTTCTGTGGATAATTCATATCAAATGCCAATATTCCATTTTGTGATTTACCATCATCTAAAAATACAATAAAACAGCTTTCATTTACATCTAAAACAACAGGTACCTTAGTAGATGTCTCATTACTCTGGAAAGAAGCTAACTTACGGTTACTTCCATCAAGTGCATTCCACAATTCTGGTAATTTATTTTTTACCCGAAACTCAATTGTTGTCTGTATTTTTTCTTGCCCTTGATTTGTCAGGAAATAAATATCACCATGTTCTAGCTTACGATGTGTCCAATGTAAGGTTTCTACATCTGACTTCAAATCTTCAACAACTCCTTCCTCTCGTAATACGTCATTAACAGGCACATTACAATACACCTTGCCTTTACCAACTTTTCTTACAATAGGCTTCTGATTAGAAACATCTAAGGTCCCCCATATCTTATGAGCTATACTTTTCACCACTTCATCACACTCAGGGTATCCAGATAAACTTGGAGACTTCACAGGAGGATTCCCTACAATTACGGCTCCTTCACTTATTAATTCTTCTATTTTTCTTAAAACCTCTGGACGCATAGTGGACAAAGGAGGCAATAACATCACAGAATATTCCACCCCCTCAGGTAAACATAATTTTCCATCATTCACTGTAAGCCGATTTAAGATTACATCTGAATTAATGAAATCAAAAGAATAACCAGATGACATAGACTTATCTTTCCATCCATCCATCGAAGGAGCATCTTCTCCAATAAATATGCAAACATCATTCACAGGAAGCCCTTGCTGTAACATAAAGGAACAACGGCGCTGATAATCAATCCAAGATTTAGATTGCTCAAACCATGTATTTTTACGATTATACTCAATCCCAAACCAAGCATTAATTCCTGGTGTTTTATCTTCATATGGTTGATGTATATATACATGCATTACTACCTGATTAATCCCCTGAGTATAACTCCAGTCTCCTTTTTGCTTTAAATCTCTCGGTGTTCGTTCAAAATACTTACCACCTGCTGTATAAGACTCGGCATATACTTTATTTTTCCCATAGATATGACATGAAGATGAAGCTAATTTACATTCTGGTGAAGGCCCGGAGTTAGCCCAAAATTCTCCACCCACATAATCTGAGAAACTTCCATAATATAAAAATTCAGAAGGATACCCCCAATGTCCATAATTTTCAAGCCACAAATCAAGTCCATGCTTATGGGCCACTTCCTTTAAACCTCCCACATATTGTTCAGCAATCTGATTAGCTATTGTTCTTCTCATATCCCATAAGAAACGATTTGATTCTTCTTCAGAACCAATCACATCTCCGGTCAAAACTGGAAGCCAAGGAAGTGGATCATATCCCATAGAAGCCCTAAAAATATCCCGGAAATTATCCGTCCAGTTTTGTGGGCCTACTTCATAACTATCTACTATAAGCTTCTTTAAAGATCTTAACTCATCCTTGCTCAAACCATCCATAATATCACCAACATAAGCATCAAAATGAGCCTGACATACATTCTTATTCATCTTGTCTATCTCTAATCCAGTAGCAACAGGGGCAGCAGGAACATTAGTCGTTCTAGTAGGCACCATTCCAATTCTAAGAATATTCCATTCTCCTTCAGGAGCATTCCATGTCAAAACATTATTATTCAAGAAGGATGAAATATCTATCACGTCTTTTTCTGTTACAAAATCAACCTGATTTGACTGCGCATTACTATCCCATACATGGGTATTCCATTGCGGGGTAGTAACATTCGGCAGTTTATTTAACCACTTCTCCGTAAATTTTTCTAGTTTCACAGCCGAAGACAGGCTAATTTCTCTCAACTCAAAATTTTCAGGAAGATTTGTCAATACTACTCTGAACTCCTTAGCTACTTCACGAGGAAATGCCATAGCCAAAGGTCCATCAGGAGTAGGTCCCAACTGCAAACTAGTATTTGATCGATCAAAAAATAATTGTTTTACCATTTTAAACTCATTTCCCGACTTCTTCAGCAATTTACAGGTTGTATTAAATCCTTTACCTGTAGGATAAACTAACAAACTTCTTGCAGCAAAAGAATCCTCAGCCACAATGTCGATCACTAAAGAATCAAGACGACGATTATCGAATCTACATTGACTTTTCAAATCTACATCAAACAAAGAATTTAAGGAGGTGGATTTACAATTTGAATAAACAGATTGAGGTTTTAAGCAAATGTCATTTATCTTTGGATATGCCAATACTGCTACATCCTGAAAGGTTGTATCCGAAGGTTGTAACACCTCCTGTATTAATTTTCCCCCTTTCACTGTAGCTGCAACATACGTTAAATACCGCATAGACTGCTCAGGTTTCACCCAAGGCCCACCAGATTGACTCCAACCCGGGGAATTAAATAAACTAATATCAATCCCTAATCTCGTACCTTCTTTTATTGCATGCTGCATACATTCTTTCCATTCCGGACTCAAAGTCTTTAATTTCCCAGGAGTTCCCCCCTCATAGATATTACCAATAAAGACTTCTCCTATTCCAACTCGAGCCATAGCCTCCAAGTCTTTAGTAATACCCTCCTTTGAAACATGTTCATTCATCCAATACCAATAAATAGCAGGTCTTGTAGACTCTGGAGGATTTTGAAAACTCTCTTCTAGAAATGCCCGATCAGGTTTCATACTACACCCTAAAAACAGACAACTTAATATCACACAAAAAAAATAATAATATATTTTCATATTCTACATGCTAGGATCTACTATATTTAAAATGGAATCATTTTCAGCAAAATATTTTTGCTGAAAATGATTCTCTTTATGTTATCTCATTTCTTCCTCTAATGCCTCCTGAAGATTATCAATTGATTTAATGTTTGGGTCATACCCTGAATAACCTTTATTTTGCCGTAGTGGAGTTCCTATATTTAAATTAATATCTCTTTGAGGTATAGGCCAATAGATATGGAAAGGAGCAATTGTGTAAAATACATTCGAACGAGTTTGTACCCCCTTATTATAATAGTTATTATATTTACTAATTCTTTGGAACCAATAACTATCATCAGATAACCCTTCAACTGTATATTGTTTACCAAACTCATCTTGTTTGCCCGTCTTAGCAAATATATATGATACACGACTCAACTCTGTATGGCGAAGTTCTTCATAATACAATTCCCGGGCTCTTTCATCCATAATTACTCCCATATTCATATCAGCAGCAGTAAACAATTTTGTACACCTTGCTCTTTTACGCACTTCATTTACATCAGCCGCTGCTTTCTCCAAATCACCTTTCCAAAAATAAGCTTCTGCCCTTAATAAATAAGTCTCAGCCAAACGATATAAATACCAATGAGCAGCTCCACCGTTATAAGAATTGGAAGCCTCATCTTCAGGAGTTTCAATCCATATTTTATATTGTGGCCAATTAAACCAATTACGAATTGTGTCCAAACATAACAATCTATCACCATCCCACTTCTGAATATTTTTACCAGCCCATGGATTATTTTCTTTAAACAAAGCAGGATTATTATATTTCATATTTTCCATTACCATCCAATTACCACTCTCCACATCATGGCGTAAATCAGTTGGATCGTTCAACCAAACGGAATGTTCACTATACCAAGTAGGACGTAATCTTGCAATTCCTCGGCCAAAGGCTTTACGATAATCAAAATACTCTTTGCTTATATCCATACCAATCTTTCCATCTGGTGTCTGAATTCCGATAGTTCCACCACCAGCCCAAAAAGGCACAGCATTACGCATAGTGTTCATACGAATCTTACTCGCATTATACTCATCACTATTTACCAAATAATGTATCACCTCTTTATTCTCTGGAATCACTTTGTTCTCAGGACGATGTAAGTCCCATATCGGATTACGTGTAATAGGATGTTCAACAGGCATCGGATTTATAAATGTCCCAAAATTCTCTTTCATCAAAGCATATCCAGAGTTATCAATCAATTCATTAGCTTGTTCTATTGCTTTATCAAACTCCCCTTTTGCCAAATAACATTTTATCAACAATTGTCTACAAGCTCCTTTCGTTATCATTCCTCCCTTTTCCGCCACAGCAGGAACATGCTCTACAGCAAACTCCATATCTGAAGTAATCATATCAAGAATCACCTCTCTCTTGGTTGATCTATAGTCCAACTTAGGAACAGCTGCAACCTTTGTTAACAAAGGCACATCTCCAAACTGAAACAGCAGGTTCAAATAAATAAAAGAACGATAAAAATAGGCTCTTCCCAACATTTTATCACGAACCTCCGGATCTACACCTGATATTTTAGGTAAATTCTCAAGTACCGTATTAGCATATTTGATACCACTAAAACCTTCTTTCCAAAAGAAAGCTGTACGATTTGTTGCATCAAGATCATTATTCCCATCAGGCACCAACTGCGCAATCACATCGATTGAAACATTATTTACAATAGGCTGGTCTGTCGTCCCGTTTACCGCAATATCAGAAAAAATCATTTCTGTAACAATGGGGGCAGCATCCGTAGCACTAGTATATGTATAAATGTGGCGAAGGTTCTTATCACAAGTAGCCAGCGCTGCTTCCATTCCTCCTACGGTAGAGAAAACAGTTTCTGGATTAAACTCAGAAAGTGGATCAGGTCTCAGAAAATCATCTGAACAACTAGTAAAAGTACCGGTAACCGCCAGTAAAGATAGTATCAAAACTGATTTATTCATTAAGTTTCTCATATTACAAATTATTTAAAAGGTAACACTAGCTCCAAAGGTAAAAGTTCTAGGCATAGGGCCTTCTGTTTCCGGATCCCATCTATCCCATTCCTTTGTCCAAACAGCCACATTTCTTATACTACCATAAAGTTTTAATCCTGAAATATTAAATTTAGATAACCACTTTGATGGTACTCGATAAGCTAAAGAAATATTTTCTAATCTAATAAATGATTTATCAATTATCTTTGGAGGGTTTATTACTACTGATTTAGCATTTAAGCTTGCATACTCATTTGTAGGATTTTCTGGTGTCCAATATTTCTGTACCCAAACATTTTGACGCCCATACGAGAAACCAGCATGCAGATATTCTGTATCAGCTGTTTTATGCCCCCATAAAGAATATATATTCATTGACAAAGAAAAATCCTTAAATAGAGTGAACTCATTTCTAAAAGACCAACGGAATTTAGGACTTCTAGAACCTAAAAATTCTTTATCTTCATCACCATACTGTCGTACACTGATATCACCTTTATGCAGAACCTTCGGGTCACCCGGTTTTTGTCCATACTTAGCAGCCTCTTCCTCTTCTCCAAGTTGCCAAATTCCTAACAATTTATAATCCCAAATTTCATTAATATCATGTCCTATAAACCATTTATTACCACTATCATCAGCTTCTTTTCGTCCAATTACATTACCATTCTCATCCAAAATATCTGTATAAATACCATATAAATGTTTAATCTCATTTCGGTTTAATGAGAATGTAGCCGTGCTACTCCACTCAAAATTTGGTCGACTTATATTTACTGAGTTTAAAGTAATTTCCACACCTTTATTTACTATTTCTCCTAAATTAGAAGTTACTCCTCCAAAAGAAGTTATTGAAGGTAACGAACGATCTAAAATTACATCTGTAGTTGGCATATAATAAGCATCAATACTACCATTTATACGTTGTCCTAAGAATCCAAAATCTAATCCAACATTCCATGAAGCAGTCTTTTCCCATTTCAAATCCAAATTCTGCATTTTATTAACGTAAAGCATTGGAACTTCCTGTATCGTATTAGTAGAAGGATCAATATATGGATAAACTCCATTGGCATTCATACCAGACAGTGCACTATAAATACCAATTTCCCGATTACCATTCGTTCCGTATGAAAGTCTTAATTTACCTTGTGACATGGCTTCCCACTTAAAAAACTTTTCATTGGCGAAATTCCATGCAAAAGCACCTGAATAAAATGTTGCTCTCGGATTATTAGCTCCAAATGCTGAGTATCCATCACGTCGTACCGTAAATGTACCAGTATATCGATCATCATATCCATATATCACACGACCTAATAAAGCGTCCCCCGTGCTATGATCATCATAACAGGAAAAAGCAGATTTCAGTTTATTAGCATTTTGCACATAGTGGAATCCCAATGCATCTGTAGGACTAAAATCACGTGCTTCAATACGATCCTTCCAAGAACGATGTTCTTCAGCTTCATGTGATAAAGTCAAATTAAACGAATGTTTTTCATTAAATGTATATTCCCATGAAATAACCTGATTATAAAGCCAGTCAAATCTCTTAGATTGTTCTCGATTTACAGCTCCATTATGACTGGTTTGCCATAAAGGGTGTTGTGAAGATTGATGAAAACGATCCCAATACCATTGAAAACGAGGAGCGAAACTGATAGTATAATTAATATTAAAAGGCAATTTTATTTTTGCATTCAAAATAGTGTTTAAAACTGTATACCCTCTATCAAGAGACGAATATTGTAAATCATACCAATAGTTATACCCTTCATTAAGCGGATTTACTCCCATCGGTCGCAATTCAAGATTTCCATCTTCATCATAAGGAAGTGCATATGGACTATTTGCCGTACATGATCGATTCCAGTCAATAGCCAAATTTCCATCAGTTCTATTCTGGAAATTAACATTAGCTCCGATTTCCAGGAACTTTGTAATAGAAGCATTTAATTTCAGGTTAGATCGAATAGTCTTATATTCATCTCCAACAATCACTCCTTTAGAATCATAATAACCTAATGAAAAATAATAGTTCAAAGATTTACTATTTCCAGAAACACTTACATTATAATCCTGACGACTTCCTGTCTGAAAAGATGCATCATACCAATCGTATGTTTTTCCATTAAAATAGTTCTCTCTTTCCTTATTAAATAAACCTAACCGATTTAGCCAAGTTTCATCATCTGAAACAGACGTTGTAGCTCCTGTATAAGCTCTCCATTCTTCAATCGAGATACCATATTTCTGCAAATTCTCAGTTGTAGGCCGTACCCATTGAGCTGGAGTTGCAAAATTATTCGAAGCATTATAATAATCCGATCTAAAATTCAAATAACCTTCTGCATCATACAAATCCCGATTAGCTCCCATAGTTACAATACCATAACTAGCATCCAAACGAACAGTCGGCTTCTCCGATTTTCCTTTCTTGGTAGTGATAATAATAACTCCATTAGCAGATTTGGCTCCATAAATTGCAGAAGCCGAAGCGTCCTTCAGCACATCAATTTGCTCGATATCCTGAGGATTAATTTCTGATAATTCACCAAAGAAAATCATATTATCTACTACAATCAAAGGCGAAGTATTTGCTTTTAAAGAACGTTGACCACGTATTTGCAAACTCGTATTTCCTTTTGCAGTATTAGAAATTCCTACATGCAAACCAACTGCTCCCATTCTCAAAATATCTTCTACCGTAGCAGGGCTTTCATTACTTAACTTATCAGGTCGTATTTGTGACACGGATCCCGTCAAATCCTTCTTCTTTACAGAACCATATCCTATAACCACAACTTCATCAAGTACTTTTGCCGCATCTTCCGACATTAATATATCAAAATATTTTTTACTGCCTACAGGTATCTCTTGCTTAGCATAACCTAAATAAGTAACAATCAATTTATCCGTAGCAGCAACTCCTGAAAGGACAAATTGTCCATCTAAATCTGCAACCGTTCCTGTTCCTTTTCCTTTTACTTCAATAGCAGCTCCGATAAGCGGATCTTTTGTGGTTTTATCAGAAATTTTTCCTTTGATTTCAAAAGTCTGAGCAAATACACATTGACTAAAAACAAAAACAAGTAAAACTCCAACAATTAATTTTTGCCATAGATGTGAATACATCTCTCCTAAGTGTTCCTTTTTATACATAATACTGATTTTTAATAATTAACATTTACAACTCAAAAACATAGAATTAAAAAATCTTTTTCCATAGGCGATATCAGGTTAATAACTTAAACATATTGATTATTTTATACACTAACTTATTATATCTTTAAGAAGGAATTAATACAATTCATCATTTTAAAGGTCACTCTATCAAGTACTTTTATTGTTTTAATTTCACTAAAACAAAATTAGCAAAGCAAAAAAAGAGTAGACTTTACTTTTTGATATAAGAATCTAGCTTTTTGAGAAGAGTAAAAATCATTTTAAAAACGAATATTCAGAACGCTTATATTATAATAAAAGCAGTTTTACGGTATTTCTCTAAACCGCAAAACTGCTCAAATCTTCTCTTCATACATTCAACCTGTATGACTGTCATCCTAAATATAACAATCCCAAAACTAATCTAACTTAAGAATACGAATTGCAGACAACATAGTTTCTCCTTTTACCGGAATAAAATCAATATTCAACCCGGAATTATTCATTACAGATACCGGAATCTTACAAATCATCGGGCGTCTACTACCAACCTCAGCTTTTATATCTAAATTATGCAAAACACGTTTACCGTTAATGTCTACATGAAATATGCGCTCAGAAGCAGATTCATTTTTAATCTCCCTCAAATTATAAGCTAAACTCCCAGCTGTTTCACCAGTCAGTTCAACCCAATAAAAATAGATTATATACTCCCCATCAGGGACATCAGCCCTAAAACCTTGTAATCCGCGTCGTTGAGTCTGAAAAATTGGGTCCTGATCTGTCCCCCAAATATCCAAGCTAGAAGCTGGTAAAGAGCCTTGATTAGATACATTTCGAAAAGCTTTCCCTCCGATATAGCCCCATCCATCCTCAGCATATGCTCTTTCTGGCATCCAAGCTAAATCAGCATCACGATCTTCGAAAAAGCGATTAGAGCCTAACATCATGTTTAACTCCCTAAAATTACCATACATTCTTGGCTTATCTGGAACTAAATTCATATTCAATCTATACAGGTCACTCACAGTTTTACCATCCTTCACTATTTTAGCCTCCAAAGTATTGATACCATTTATAAAAGGAACATCAAATATTGCCATACCGTTTTTCACTTCAGCCACCATTTCTATACTATCTTGATTCACCTTTAGTGTAACCTTATCAGCATTACTGAACACTTGTATTGGATATTTGCCAATACCGTCAGAATTAGAAACGCCTGTTCTATTCATCCAATCGCATCCACCAATAGCAACGTAAGGCTCTTTCAACAACTTAGCCTGATAGTATCGATACACATCTTTTGGAGTGCGGTTTAAAGTAAGAAGTCCTTTACAATTAATATGAGGAACTGCATCTTGACGTCCCTCCGAATGAAAATCGTTCAAATTCCATACCGCAGAAGCTACCACAAAGTTTCGTTTCATAATTTCAGGTAAATAATGTCTATGAAACATTAAACCATAATCAACAGAATAGTCAAAACGTTCAGGAGTAAAAGAATGAATTCTTGCATCTACATCAGCACCATATTCACTCACTATAATCGGTGTTTGAGGGTATTTATGATGAAGCAGATCCAGCATCTTCTCAAATCCATCAAATGTTCCAGAATACCAACCATTATATAAATTTATACCTAAAATCTTCGGTAAACAAGTCAAATGAGTCATCTCATAAGCTGCAAGATTATTATGAATTGGAATCATGGTATATCTGTACGGATCTATTCTACGTACTGTATTCTCTATTTCAGACGCAATACCATAAATAAAATTATGATATTCTTCCTTATTGATATTTTTATCTCTCTCATACGGTGGACGCAACATGACTTCATTCATGTAAGTCCATATACAAACAGAAGGAGAATTAAAACACTGATAAAGCATTTCTTTCATCATTTCCACACAACAATGTGAAAACTCCTTTGTCATAGTAACCAAATCAATAACTGGAATTTCTACAGAAGTTATTATCCCCATTCTATCACAAGCAGACAATACCATGGGATCTTGAGGATAATGAGCTACACGTAAAAAATTACCTCCCATCCGTTGCAACAAACGAATATCACGCACATGCATTTCGTCACGTAACGCATTCCCTTTTTCTTCGTAACACTGATGGCGATTCGTTCCTATTAATTTCACTTTTTTCCCGTTTAATACAAAACCCTCATCCACTGAGAATGAAAAAGTACGAATTCCAAAATGGTTAACTAACACATCTAAAACTTCCCCTTTGGAGTCTACAATACGAGTTTGTAGTCTATATTGAGCTGGAGTTTCTGTATCCCATAATTCCGGCTCTTTTATAATCAAATCATCCGAAAATGACTGATTTACCCGATTGGCCAATAGACTTACCTTTTTTTTACTTGTTGCTACACACTTTCCCGAAGGAGACAAAACAGTACTTTCGACATACATAGTCACCTTTTCAGATAACATATTTGTCAACATATAATCTACGTGAACAGCAGCTTCTTTATCCGTTACTTTTGGCGTAGTAATATACACACCGGATGAAGCATAATGAGAAAGAGACACATGTACCGGGGATGTAGAAATCAAAGAAACGTCACGATAAAGTCCACCAAAGAAAGTAAAATCAGCAGACAAAGGAGGCACATTGATATCATGAGAGTTATCTACAGAAACAACCAACAGATTGATTCCCTCTTTTACAAAAGAAGTAATATCAAAACAAAAAAAAGTGTATCCTCCAACATGCTCACCCACTTTCGATCCATTAATAAACACTTCTGTTCGTTGATTAGCTCCTTCAAAATAAATATACAATGGTTGTGAAGCCATTTCTTTATCTACATAAAGCTTCTTACGATACCAACCCTTTCCTCTAGTATACCCCGGAGCATCATCAAGACAATCTTGATCATTCCAGGTATGAGGGACGGACACAACATTCCATCCTTCATTTCCTTCACATGTCTCACCAAATCGGAACTGCCAGGAATCATTGATACTATAGACAGTTCTCACACCTGCATAGCTTAACTGACTTAATAACAATAGAAAGATTAATGAGAACAAAACGCCTAAACTTCTTTTCATAATTATTTAATTAAAGTATTCTTATACCTCAAATCAATCTATCACAAAATACTAACATGCTCACAATACAAGAATTTCAACTAACACCACATTCTATACAACTAGTATTTATTACTAACAATCCAAGATTTACCTATAAGTCCTGAAGAAGCTAATGGCTGATTCGGATTGATATTCTCTTCTAACAACCAAGTTTTCCGTTCTTCTTTTTCTTTCTGTGCCTGCCAAACCAGTTGATTAACCCATAAGTTCGTTACAGTTACTTCCAATCGATTTTTACCCACTTTGACTTCGTCTGTAATATTTATTCTATATGGTGGACACCAAAGAGTACCTACATCTTGGCCATTCAATTTTATTGTTGCTATTACCTTTATATCTGAAAAACAAAGATAAAGAGGAGACTTCTTTTCAGTAATCTCAAAATCAGTCGAATAAACAGCAGACCCTGAGAAATATCTTACATTCGGATTATCAGACTTACTCCAATCAAATAAAGATTGTTCTTTCAAAGTAAAATCAGTTCCAAGCCATTTATTACTGAAATGTATATTCCAAGAGTTGGAAATATCAAGCAAACACTTGTCTTTAGGAAAGTTTTGTTCTACCTTAAGATCTTTATAATGCATACTTTTTGTTTCTTCCTGAAAAACGACAAAACAACTTTCTCCTGCCTCTAAATAAAGCGGAACAGTAGTACGTCCATTTTCATTTTTATATGCAGCCAAAAAGCGAGTAGAGCCATCTATTGCATTCCAAAGTTCAGGTTGTTTATTTGCAACTCTAAAAGAAGCATTAAAAACGGCAGGCTTATTCTTCTGATTAGACAGAAAATAAATATCTCCATCAGATAACCCACGATGAACCCATAATATTGAATCCTCCTGGATACTTAAATCCTCTTGAACATCTATATTTTTTAAAGCCTCATTCACAGATAATCCAGACATAACCAATCCTTTCCCAACTTTCCGTTTCACTATCTGAGACATATTATCTAAATCACCCCACAAATATTCAGATAGCGAACGCACCTGTGTGTCACATTCCGGATAATTAGACAAACTAGGTGAAGCCAAAGGAGGAATGCCCAAAATTTTTGCCCCGTTATCAACTAAGTCCCTAATCTTTTTCAACAAACTAGGACGCATTGTATTCAATGGGGGTAATACCAATAATGCATAACTATTACCATTGGGTAAGTACACACGTCCATTCTTTGCATACATCTGATTTTCAATTACGTCCGAATTTATAAAATCAAAATTATATCCCTTTGATAAAGATGTATCTTTCCAACCAGCCATCTTGGGAACATCTTCTCCTACAAAAAAACAAACATCTGCTACCGGCATCCCTTGCTCAAGCATAAAATAACAACGTCGCTGATAATCAATCCAAGATTTAGATTGTTCATACCATGTATTATTCCTATTATACTCTATACCAAACCATGCATTTACTCCCGGATATTTATTCTCATAAGGCTGGTGCATATATAAGTGTAAAACTCCATGATTAATTCCTTCACAATAGCTCCAGTCTCCTATACGTTTTAGTTCACCAGGATAACGCTCATAAAAACGTCCACTTGAAGTATAAGACTCAGCATAAACTTTCTTTTTACCATAAATATGACATGCGGAAGCTGCTAACCGACATTCAAAATCATTCATTCCATGAGTCCAGAACTCACCTCCTATATCATGAGACTGGCCACCATATTTAAGAAACTCAGATGGGAAGCCCCAATGCCCATAATTTTCAACCCATAACCTGATACCTTTATTCTCACATAATTTTCGTAAACCTCCTACATATTCATCTGCCACTTTATCAGCAATCATACGACGTATATCCCACAAGAAACGATTAGTTTTTTCCGCAGAATCAATAATTATTCCAGCAAGAGAAGGCAAATAAGGAAGTGGGTCATATCCATATCTAGCTATAAAATCCGGTCGCATATTATCAGTCCAGTTCTGAGGTCCCGTTTCATAACTATCCGCAATTATTCTATTAAATGCACGACTTTCCTTTGGAGATAGCCCATCCATTATCTGACCTATATATGCCTCGTAATGAGGAAGCAGCACCTCACGATTCATTTTATCAATTTCCAATCCAGTGGCATTGGGAGGGGCCGGAAGATTTGTCGTTCCTGTAGTAGTCATACCTATTCGCAATATCTTCCAGACACCTTTAGGAGCTTGCCAAAACACACTATCACCATGCAAGAATGAAGATATATTCCACACATCTTCTTTATTTAAGACCCCAGACTGATTGATTTGCTCTTGCGTACTCCACTGATATGCATTCCAACCTGGCTTCCAGGTATGAGGAAGTTTATTAAGCCACTTTTCATTATATTCTTCCAGTTTATTTTCCTCAGAGAGCTGTATATCTTCCAATTCAAAAGAAGCAGGAACACCATTAAACACTACTCTAAAATCACGCCCTTTCACTTCTCCAATTGCAGCCACCATCTCTGCATTCAATAAAGGTCCTAATTGCCTATCCTTATTAAGACGATCAAAAAAATGCTTTTTAACCAACTTATATTCCCCATCTTTCCATACAAAGACTTCACACGACACCTGAAAATTCATATTTGTAGGATTTACAGATAAACTTCGAGCCGTAAATTCTTTTTCATATTTAATATCAACACAAACAGATTGTCCCTGCTGATTTTTAAAAACACATTTTGTAGAACGATTCCTATCAAATAAATTACTTAACTTATCTCCTTCAGGAAAAGAATGGTAAGATATAGCTGTTTTTACTCTATCCTTATACCTAAAAGCTAACAAAGCTACATCCTGAAAGAATGGTTGAGGACGCGACATTTTCGCAGCTACCATTCCATCAGAACAAACAATCGTATCAGAATAAGTAAGATAGCGCATAGCATGATCAGGCTGTACCCATGGCCCTCCCGACTGACTCCAGCCTGGAGAATTAAAGAAACTTATTTTTATACCTAATCTAGCGGCCTCTTTAACTGCATGCTGCATACATTCCTTCCACTCTGGAGTAAAGATTTTAACAGGACCAGGAGGTAACCGTGTCAAATAAATATTTCCAAGAAAAACTTCTCCTATTCCAACTTTCGACATTGCCTCTAAATCTTTTGTTATACCATCTTTTGACAAATGTCCATTCATTAAATACCAATATACAATAGGACGAGTCGATTCAGGAGGACATACAAAGCCATGCTTTAAATAATCATCCTTTTTAGAAGAATTCGCACACAGTGGTAAACTAAACAACCACACTATAATAAAAATACCTACCTTGAAAAGTTTCATATTCCAAATCTATCTATATACCCCCTACAAAATTTCATCTTTTTTCTTCCAGAATAACAACTGGACCTAAAAGCCCAGATTTATCCAGTGTATCATTCTTTGAATAATGATTATAAGTAGTAAAAGTATAGCGATTCCCAGTACGTGTCTGTTTGTTTAACATCCAGTCAGGCCATTTCCCAGAAACAATTCCATCATCAGGTAAAAACGCATCGCCAATCAACCGATTCACCCATAAGTTTACGACCTCTATCTTTAATTGATTGACACCTTTCTTAATTTCTTTTGATATATCTACTACCCACGGGGAAGTCCACAAAGTCTTTAGTTCTTTCCCATTCAACCATACCTTAGCAAAATGTCTTACATCTCCTAAATCAAGATACAACTTATTATCTACAGAAGAATTCCACTCAAATGTCTGCTCATAAAAAGCATTACCGGAATAATATTTTATACGCGGGTCTGAAGCTGAACTCCAATCAATCAGTTGAGTAAATGTAGTCTTGGATATCCCGCCCCATTGAGAATCAAAGGAAACTCTCCAAGGAGCATTTAATACTTTTACAATTTCCTTTTCTCTAAAATTTATTCCCTTTCCTGTATTTTTTCCTTTTTTACGGAATACAATAAAATAACTTTCATAGCCATCAAATCTCAATTTTATTTTTGTTCTACCATCTACTACATTATATTCCGGCAAGTCTCTCTTATTTCCTGTAAGAGGATGCCAAAGTTCAGGCATTTTCCCTTCTACCCGAAAATAACAATCCGCAACGGTAGGAATATTTGAACGATTAGATACAAAATATATATCACAATCTTCCATTACCCGATGAGTATAGCGAAGAGAAGCGTCCGAACAGAAATCATCATCAACTCCCATATCACTTAAAACGGATGAGGTCAAATCATAATGAGGATAAAGATTGTCAATCTTATCTTTTATTGGTTTCCCCCATATTATCTTACCTTTCCCTACTTTCTTCATTACTTGTTGTTCCGGCAAAGTATAACCACCCCAAATATCCTGAACCAATTGTGTTATTTCTTTATCACAATATGGATAATTCTCTAAACTTGGAGACTTTTTAGGTGGAAACCCTACAACAATCGCCCCCTCAGATAGCAAATCTTTTATTTTTCTCAATAATTCAGGAGTCATTGTTTCAAAATCAGGCAACACTAAAAGAGAATAACTTGCACCACTTGGGAAAATTATACGGTGTCCATTCACTACAGCCTGATACAGCATACTAGGCGGACATGCGTCAAAATTATGTCCTTTCTTATCCTGCATCTGAGGCAAATCTCCCTCAAAAGCAGAAGCTGGTGCTCTAAACACATGCGGAGCTCCCTCTGGACACAGATATAAAATGTCGGCCACGGTACGTCCCATCTGTAACATTGCCTGACATCGTGCTACATACATATGATATTCTTTCACCATTGGCCACCAAGTCTGGTTACGATCCCAATGTACCCCATCAGGTCCCATGGTCATACCCGGACGTAAATTATCATCCAGTGGCTGATGCTGAAAAGTATGAAACATCAAACGATTAATACCTGCTGCAAATGCCCAGTCGGTTTGATTCTTCATTCTACCAGGATACTGTGCATATCTATCTCCTTGAGCTGTAAACGCTTCAGCCGGAACTATATTCTGCCCTTTCAGATGTGCTAAAGAGGTACCCTCGACGGCACTAAAAGAGGTATTATATCCAAATTCAGCGCTCCAAAATTCACACATAGGCACATCTGCCACAGCACCTAATTCTAAATCAGCAGAAGGATTCATATCATAAGGTTCTATAGAAAGTCCAAGTTTATATTTATGAGCATAATCCTTCAAATATCCTGCATGATTCTCTAATATAAGTTCCTGAGAGGTTTTCCTTAAGTCCCATAAGAAACGTTCACTTGTTTCACAACCGTCGACTATAAATCCAGCATATACCGGATAGAAAGGAAATGGATCATATCCCCTACGCTTTAGAAATTCTTTTCGAAAATTCTCCGACCAGTTCTGAGCTCCCATTTCCCAGCTATCCATGTGAAGCATTTTCAGCCCTCCTTTATTCCCTTTTTTCTGAGAAAGGCCTAACTCATGAAACAACTTTCCTGTAAAAGCATCAAGGTGACTCCGAAGAGCCAAAGTATCGAACTTATCTACTTCAAACCCTAAACCAGGAAGAGGAGCAGGACGAGTCACTGCTCCATTATTCCTCCTGCCAAAGCGTACAATAGTCCATTTACCTTCAGGAGCTTGCCATTCAAGCATACCTTCATGATCCATATACGCAGTTAAATCAATTATCTTATCGGACGACACCACAGAACTTGTATCCAACTTTGGATAATCAGCAAACATAGGTAGGAATTGCTTCACATTTCTTGCAGAACTATATGGAGCCCGGTAAACTAAAGATTTCTCATCAATATCCTGAATTATTCCTTTTCCATCCACACTTGGAAAAGCAATGACTGCAACATCCTCATAGAATTCAAGCCATTGTTTTTTTAAATCCGGAGTTAAAGTATGTTCTCCAAAATATGGTTTTCTTGGTAAAGGCGTATCTAAATGAATTTTTACTCTTTGCCCCCCGTTCACTTCTACTGAACTAGACACAAGATGTTGCATAGACTGATTGGGTTGTACCCAAGGGCCCCCACTTCCTGTCCATCCTGGGCCAACTCCCAATGTTATATCAATGCCCAATCTTTCAGCTTCATGAACCGCATGTTTAAATAAGCCAACCCATTCATCTGACAAAAAATTAACATTTCCACGAGGAATCCCCACATTGACTTCTAAATAAATCAAATGTTCCAATCCTGCTTTCTTCATGGATTCCAAGTCTTTAGTCATCCCTTCCTTTGAAATATTTCCGTCCATAAAATACCAATAAACGCCAGGAAAGGACTCATGAGGAGGATTGTCAAAACACTTTTCTAATGTACTTCTCGTTTTAGACTGCCCATAACAATCTATACCAACCTGAGAAAAGGCAAACAAAAAACAAGAAAAAAGATATATACAGAACTCCGATTTTCTCTTCATACAGCTATTCTTTTAAAATCCATTTTTTATACCGAACCAAAGCTTCTACATAATAATAATCAGCATAAATTAAAGGAACATCCACTTCATTCCTTACAGGCTTATGACCTACAGAGTGCTTTAATATGAAATTGTGATTATCAAATGGTTCCGATAGATATTCAGGAGAAGTAAGAGTACGTAACTGTTGTTCCGCAGTTGCCAAGCACTCTTCTGCCAACTTCTTATCCTGAGCCAATTGCGATAGTTCAATAAAACCCGAAGCCATTATGGCTGCCGCGGATGCATCTCGATAATCATTTGGAATTTCAGATGAGTCGAAATCCCAGTATGGAATCTTATCTTCCGGGAAATTAGGATGATTTAAAATAAACTTTGCAATCTCTTGAGCCTGCTGTAAATAATGTATGTCTTTAGTTTTTCGATACATCATCGTAAAGCTATATAACCCCCAAGCCTGTCCACGTGCCCAAGAAGATTCATCACTAAATCCCTGGGATGTCTGCTTTTTCTCCGGTAAACCCGTAATCGTATCATAAGATACCACATGATAAGAACTATAATCTGATCTAAAATGATTTTTTATTGTAGTATCTGCATGCTTTCTGGCTATTTGTTCAAATCTGCTATCCCCACTAAGACTAGAGGCTTCAAGCAGTAACTCCAAATTCATCATATTATCTATAATCACCGGATATTGCCATTCTTGTTGATTAAAGTCCCAAGAACGTATACACTGAACGGTTTCTCTATATCGCGTTGATAACGAGTGGGCAGCTTGAACAAGCACATCTCTGTATTGTGGATTTTTAGTCAAACGATAGCCATTTCCAAAACTACATGAAATTATAAAGCCCACATCATGATTATCTGTGGTATATTGTTCCTTCAAAACACGCTGAGTATATTCTGAAGCAAAATATTTTAAAGAATCATCATGAGTAACCTCAAATAAATACCATAACACCCCAGGATAAAATCCACTTGTCCAGTCATGAGAATCCACAGCTAACAACTTACCATCTTTCCCAATGGTCCTAGGCAGTTTATTCTTATCATCCAGCAATGAATAAGCCATTGCTTTAGATTGCAGAACAGATCTTTCCAACCCTTTTTCTATCACTTCTGACATTCCAAACCGTCTTGTATTACAAGAAGAAAACGTAATTACACAGCCAAACAAAAATAAAAGAATCTTATTCATAACATAAACTTATTTTTTTAATCATACAATGCATGATCTCTTTGAACAGGTTTACCATTCCACAATTTCAAAGAAGTCCATTCTTCCGCCTTGTCACTCCAGAAAGGACTATCTTCATCTAGACCTAAAGGAAGAAAAACAAAAGTACATAAATATAAACTTCCAGTTGAAATATAATCCTCTGCCATCCCCTTCTGATGTCCACAAACTCCGATCTGCAACCATCCATCTTTATCGAATGTGCCTGGAGCATTTATTTGTCGCTTAATAACCTTTGTCAATGCACATCTTACCTGTGAAGGTTTTAACGTCTCTGGAAGAATCTGCATTAAAGATGCCTGAGCCAATACCTGAAATGCACCAAAACGATAGGCATTAGAACGCCCAATCACAGGATAAGTACCTTCTGGAGATATTAAACCCTCTTGTATTTGAGCCTGACGGATAAATCTTTTTGTTTGCTGTTTATAAAATTTATCGCAGTCAATATTATGTTGTTTCAATATTGCCATGATATCCATTAACATCGGCTGAATGACATAACTATTGTAATAATCGATATGCAATCTTGGTCCATCTCCATAACATCCGTCCCCGGAATACCATTGCTCAAATCTCATCAAAGCATAATTGATAGGCTCCATCTGACATTCGCCTGTAAACTCAAGTAAAGCAGCCTCTATAATAGCCGAGAAAAGCAACCAATTTGATTCACTAGGTTTTATTTTACGAGATGAAATAAATGACTTAATCAATCTGTCTTTTGTTATATTATCCAATCTTGCCCAAATAACATTCTTTGAACGTAATAAACCCTGAGCCAGAAATGCTGCATCCACCAATGGCTGTGCGCCCGGCCCATCAAAAGTCATATAATCAGGTGAGTCTGGATTTACAGCATTAGAAATAGCCTTTATCGATAAATCTATATATTTTGCCCTCAGTTTGCCTTCATCAGTATCATCCTCCCCCAAATTCAACCAAGGAGCAATACCACAGAACGAACGTCCCAAGGCCTCTAAATGAGTAACATCGGCTCTTTTTCCATTATTCAATCCATCATTAACCTCTACAGGCATATTTTCTCTCAATCGATTCTCACTTAAATTCTGATAAACAGGATCTATGATACGAATCATGGTTTTAACCCAAAACTTTCTATCAGAACTGCCTTCAGCCTGAACTGTCTCGACTGAGAACAAACATAAACTAAAAACTAAAAACAAATAACAGATACTTCTCATAATATTAATTTTAATTATTCTTCCATTACAAATACCGACTCATCTACATTTAAAGACAGCCATATACGCGTTATTTTACTCCCATTTAACGATGTTTCATAAGTATATTTAGCCTCTGTGCACTCTCCATTATGTGGATTTAAAAGAACAGGATTAAGAATTTTCCCTCGCAACACAATCTCAGAATGCATTGCCACATTTTTCAAGTTTGCGAAATAATACAAATGCTTTCCATTTACCTGTTTATGAATGTAATTCAACTCCTTTCCTAAAGGAAACAACACGTCTGGAGTAGTACAACAAGTCTTCATCACCTGCCTAAAAGCTTCACTGTGAGGAGATTCTATAAAAAAGACATTCCCTTTTTTTCTTTGTTTTGAGAATAATCTATTCACAATACATTTCACTTCATCGTCCTTCCCTGGCTCAACTGATTTTTGAGGTAAACGAGTAGTAAAAATCAAACTTCCCCCCTTATCACAGAACTCTTCTAACTTCTTTAGATTCACTAAAGATATAGTTTTCATTGCCGGAATAATGACTACACGAAAGGCCTCATCATTAACCTTATTATCTAAAAATAGCCTTCCTTTTTGAGAACGACATTTAGAAGCCAAAACTTCCGGATGCAAATAAGTAAAATCTAATCCTAATGTATCTGTCAACAACGTAGACACTTGAATATAATCTGTTTGAGGTATTTCTACTCCCCCTCTATAAAATCCCAATGCTCCATCTAAAAAATGTTCTCCCTGAAGAGTCTCAATAGGATAAATCATTGCAATATCAGCTATATGCTTGCCTTTTCTCTGTAACACATAATTCAAGCGAGATAAAAACTTGTTGAAATCAGGCAATGAGTCCCGATACAGCTTATTTCTCATAGATAATTCAGGAAGAAAAGTAACATTCTTATCATCATACCAAACAGCATGCGGAATCAACATATTAATACCTTTCACATATTGTTCCATTGCCACATGATATAATTCTCGTACAGAGAGATTTCCCATTGCCCCAAACGTCTCAGACATCACAAGATTTTTATCCCAATTATAAGCTGAAGAAGATATTACTTTATAAAATCGTTCCGCCGGTCGATTTCCACCTATTTTATCAATTCCAGGGATATCCATATACTTTCCACAAAGCATCAAGTCACCAGAAAGACTAACTGGATTTAATACCTCTTCTTGATCTTGATGCCCCGTGGAATATATACCATGACTCACGGCCCATTTCTGAATTTCTCTCATAAAGCCTTCTGCATACAAAATAGCACGCATCCCAAACAGACGGTTACGAGCAGACTCTGTTTCTGGTCCAATATCATACCATAAAGCCGGATAAAGTAACTCCGGAGACTCTCCATAATATTTTATAAACTTTTCATTAAACTTATCGGTCCAGATTCTTCCATTTCCGCGATATAATGTTGGTTCATCAAAAAAGGTCTGAATAATGACATTCCCAAAGTAGGTTGCAAAACGATCATAATAAGCCTGATGAGTTTCCTTTATAAATAATTTTACTGACTCAGGGTCCAAATAGTCAACTAAAGGAGAGCCATCTTTAACGCAAGTAAAAAACATCACTTTCCATTTTCCTTCCGGCACATTCCAATATAATGTATCTCCATTGATATATTCTTTTAATGAAATACGCTGTTTAGTCAAAGTGTCCATTGCAACTACGGCCATCAGTTTACCTTTAGGTACGCTAATTTTTTCTCTTTTGGAAGAAACTATAACCTCCAACTTATCTAAACGCTTTATTGTTGCATTTGGATATTTATTCATAAAACGAGGTACTCCATCTGCATGAGCTCCCATGCTTCCACTAGGGAAACCAAATTCATCATACAATGAAACATACGCTCCAAGGTTTTGCGCCTCTTCCAACAAAGTTTTATACAAATCAAAGTACCTATCAGACAAATACTCTGGCCTAAAATTTTTACCAAAAGGTAAAACTGCACATCCCCCGTAACCATCTTCTTTAATCATTCGGCGGAACTGGAATAACAAATCTTGCGCATTGATATTCACATTATTCCAAAACCACAAAGGAATAGGCCTATACCTTTTTTCTGGACAAGCAAATTTCTGTTTGTCAATTTGAGCATCAACCAACATTGCCCTAAAAACAAACAATATCAATAAACACCATATATATTTTTTCATATGATTATATAATTGATTACCGTACTATTTTTATTCCTTCAGGTACCTTAATGTCACTTTTTATTTCTCCATTCTGCCCTCTCTCATGACGTACTTTAATGTCACCATAAGGTGTAGGAAAAGTTCCTTCAGCCCATTCCAAATCTCCCAAATTAGGACGAATAGTTACAGTTTGACACCCCGGATCTATCGGATAAATACCTAGAACATATTTGCTTAACCAATATGTCGGAGCAGAAGCCCATCCATGACAAAGGCTATGGCGAAATCCCTTATAGCAATGAGCTCCAAAGTCTCCATGGATATCTTTCTTTCCTTCTGGCACCAAGTTGTCTATAGGAGCAGCCTCAGGTACCCAATCTATATTAAAATCCTCCCAAAAAGTAGTTGCTCCAAGAGCTATCATAGCCCCCCAATACTCTCTAATAATATCAATAGCTCCTTGATAGTTGCCTGCCATAGCCATAGCTTCAAGCATATAAAAGCCATAAAATGTCGAAAAACCTTTAGCCCCATTAAATGCCAAATACTTATCATTGGCCTGGTTCTTATCTATCATCCCTGCCAGAGACATTAACGCCGCAGCTTGTTTCATCCCCGGAGTATCTGGACTTACATTCTGTTTTTCAAATGGAACTATAACTGTATCAGCGGCAGCAATCATCCTATCCGAAGCTTTTCTGCAATCATCTGCTAATTGAGACTCTTCCAGTATATCACACAATTTAGCTCCATACTGCATTGCCCAAACCATTAATGCATGCAACCCGGCATTTACAGCAGGTTTATTCCCACTAGAAGGCCAATCCAGAAAACGAAATCCATTTAAATTCTCACAACCTTTTTCATCTATTTTTGAGAGTAACAAGCGTAACAAATCACACATATACTGCTTTTGCTCTTTCAAATAAGACAAATCTCCTTGATAACAAAACCACTCATACTGTATCAGCAACCACCAGATAGAATAAGCACTTATTCCATTCATCCAAGCTGGTAATGCAGACATATCACGAACTAAATCAAGGCTCTTAGGTACAACTTCATTATAGCCAAAAACCGTATTGATAGTCATAACTTCTGGATACATATCACCAATCCATACAAGACGATCACGTTTGATCCCATCCCATAAATAATTCTGCATATTTAAATGTACCGTATAAGCTCCGGTCATCCATATCTTATTTAATAGCTGATCACTACATTGAAAAGTCCCCCTATAAGGCAAGTCTCTATACACTGAAATAGCTCTCACCTCCTCTAAATGCAATGTAGTAGATTCATCCAATAAATCAATACGAACAAAACGAAATCCTGTATTACCAACTTCAAAGACACCAGCCCAGGGCAATGTAACAACAAAATCACGAAGTGCATGATCATTCGTAGCTCCATTAATGCCATCGATTTCACACATAGATTCACTGACAGACTCTCCAAAACGTATCCGAACATGAATCGGCTTATGGGATGCACACATGCCTGTTACAATTTGCAAACCTCCTTGCAGTTCTTTGCCGAAATCAAGTAAAATAGCCGGCCGATCATGTTCCGTGCTAATCATTCGACATATATTCTTATTTACAAAATCAGTCTGTCCATTACCCTCCAATAGCAAATTATTTGCCCCCTGAATTTGCTCTCCATTCTGCTGCCATACAACACGAACAGGTGATAAATAATCACGAACACGAGAATCACGTTGCTGAGCATAAATAAAAGAAAACAAAAACAAGAAAAGGGATACACAGAATAAATATTTTTTCATAGAATTATGATTAGATTCAAAGACTTATTTTATTTCAACCACCTGAATACCCAACAAAAAAGCTATTTTCTTTAACTTATTTGCCAAATGCCCCACACCAATAGCACAATGATGTGAAGGACCTGCTTTGCTCCATCTGTCTACAAAACTTTTTATTCCACAAGAAAAACGATATCTACTATTTGTATTACCTATTTGCAAAACAGGACCACATACCGCTTCCCCCTCAGCTATCAGGAAAAAGATACCTTTTTCTCCCTCACAAACAGCTAATAAAGTCACAGGACCTTGCTTAACACTCATTTGAATAGATAACCCGGCCCCTGGTTTCCCATGATAAACAGGAAGAGGAACTAATTTTACCTTACATTCAGACATAAGAAAATGGGCAGGTCCATCATGTCCTAATAATACTACATCATCCTTAAAATCTAAAGCATAAAATTCAGCAAACGATCCTCCAGCCTTCAACAAAGACAGAATTTTCATGGCTTGCACATTCTTCACTTCGCATTCTCCTGCTACCGGAATCCCTTTGCCTGTCAATAAAGTATTTCCCGCAATTACAGAGGTGATTATATTTTCATAAGTACTGCCAGAAGTACTTTCATAATAATAGGCCAAAGCACCCAACTGATGCTCGTTAACTAGTTTATCTAATGCAACCGAAGTACGAGCAGCCCTTATAAGTTCACTTTGTGAGCACTGAGGAACTACATCAAAGCAATCATAAAATTCTTGTACTTTATTTGAAATATCATTCTCTGATGCTTTTTCCCAATAAGATTTCAGTTCACACATTTCCAGCATTTCCATTTGGGTACCAAAAACAGAAGTTTGTTTTATTAAATCGGAATATATATCTATCATGCCATTATAATAATGCCCCAAGATTCCCAAACGGTTATTTTTCATTCCTTTCACAACGCACGCAGCTTCTACCCAGTTTTTAATTTCTAACCAAGCTTCGTCATCCTGTAAATGCCCCGTTACAATATCATATCGTATACCCGATTTATTACATACATATGCAATTTCAGGAACAGAGCATGCCTGACAATATGCCAGCCACTCTCCTGTCATTTTCACTCGATCACCTAATTGATTAACATGATTATAATCTATAGCATCCGAGGGCTGAATATTTAAGAGAATGACAGGAGTCTTGACCTGTTGAACTATAGGGAGCAAAGTTGCAGAAAGCGCATATGTAGAAATAAAAACAAACAATAAATCTATATCCTCAGTCTTTATTTTCTTAATAACCATCTCTGCTCTCTGGGTCGAATCTACAATACCGACATTAACCACCTCAGCACAGAAACCTCTCATTCTTTTTTCTATTTCCTCCTGATACCCAGTTAAACGAGAAAACAATCCATCAAACTGATTCCAATAGGTGTTCAGGCCAACACCCAAAAGGCCTGCTTTTATACTCTTTTCTTTAGCCATTTTATTTCTAATTTTGAACATTACAAAAATAAAATGCCTAGCGCAAAGAGAACTTCATTTTTTGGCAAGACAGTCTTGTTTTTTGAGATTCCAATCACGAAAATCACTAGGTTTCTTTCCTACTTTCTTTCTAAACTGAGTAGAGAAATAATCTGGAGATTCAAAATTCAAAGAATAGGCAATTTCTTTTATTGAGTACTGAGTAAAACGAAGCAAATCTTTTGCACGTTGCAATTTCAAGTCCTGAAAATAAGATGCAGGAGAAAGACCGGTATATTCTTTAAATAACTTCCTAAAGGATGAATAACTCATTCCTACTCTTTCTGCTATGTCTTGAACAGAAATAGTACTTTCAAGGTTTTCATGCATCAGCACACGGGCCTGATTTATTTTATCTACCATATGCTGACTCTTATTAAATTGATTATTACGGTCAAGACAATACATTAAACCTAACAGATGATTTGCTATACCTGCAAGCAACTGTTGGAAATAAGCATTCTCCCGTTCTGCAACCTCAATTGCCTGATGAAACAAATGCACTATTTCTTCATCCACTCCGACATGATATATAGGATTCTTTTTGGAAAGGAAACCATTGTTTACTCTTACATCTATATTTACTCCCTTAAAACCAATCCAATATTGCTTCCATCCGGTCAAAGGGTCAGGATAGTAAGTATGCCATTCATCAGGAAAAAGCAAAAATATTGTACCCGCTTCAATAGGCACCTTTTTGATAGTCTGTGTTTCGAAGAAACCTCTTCCTTCAGAGATGTATACCATTTGATATTCTTGTAATATACGGCCTTCTTTTGTCGAAAAATAATAGTCTTTTAAATGCTTCTTTGTGGGATACTCTTCTCCCTTTTCAATATTTTCTACTCCGACTGTAGTAATAGCCAACCCCCACAACAAACAGTTTTTATCTTCAACTATATACTTTACGCCTTCCATTTAAAATCGTATTAATTCAAAAGTTAACCAAATAAGTATCCAATAGAAAATATTTGGAAATGCAAATAAAGCCATATCTTTTGAAAAGAACAAATCCAAAGACATTTTAGATTCCCCATACAACATGACAGACGATTATAATGGCATATCCTCAATCGAGTTCATATTTTATTTTTGGGTATTCACAATTCTCAGCCACACACATATCCCATAAAATAGTAGGCTACTTATTATTATGGCTATGATATCATATACATCGAAAGTGCCATGTATATGAAAGAGTCCGAGAAACTCGTATGCTATATAAACGATTGTACCCTTAATTGTGTATTGCTTTATTGAATATCTGTTGTCAATGCCATAAAAGAATAACACTGCAGCAGGTACACATACGATACTGCCTATCACATCTGCCAGATGAAAATCATTGATATGGTTCTCATACACATACGGACGATATGTGTGCGATAGTACCAGCCCGATAACGGCAATCAGAATGCCTGATATTATAAACTTCAGTTTCATAACCATCGTGAATCTTTATAATAAACTATTTACAGCAATATATCCTACAGTTATCCGAGTCAATATGTACGGACGAAAATCGCTTAAAAAAATCAAGACCGAGAATATTTCTATTCGCTGAAAAAGAGAAAGTAACTTTTTCAATATACATGTCATTCAGAAGACATTCGTTCTTACTATAGATTTCATATACCTCCTTGGCATTGGTAAACGAAAAACATGTATCAGTTTTACTAAATTCAAGACCTTTCAAACTTTGCCTGATTTTATCTTCAAGTACAAAATCACTACGACTGTATCCGGTATCTATCATAATATCCTTGACAGTCAAATTTCCTATTTCCAAGTCTGCATAATACAAGTTGTTCTTTACATTATATTCCAACATAAAATCATAATGTTCAGGTATAGTTGAACCAGCCATTATCTTCTTCTCCTTAAAATCAATGCACCAGTCCGCTCTACTTATAACATCCGTTCCCAATATACCGCTGACGTCTCCAAACAAATACTGTTCAGGCCTTATCATGCAAGTCTGAAACCTTGCCTCCAGCTCACCTAACTTAAAGTGATTTAATAGATATACCTTTCCACTGGATTTGTTGCCATGTATATCTGTAACATCCTTTGATATAGAGAAAACAGAGTTTCCCGGTATTGTGTCCGAGCAAATAACAGTAACATTCGCCCCAGTGTCAAACACATAATGCTTATTTGATAATTGAATTTGTAAATAATCTTCATCATTTAATGAAGCATGGAAATGAGATATTGGTGTATTATAGCACATAAGGAAATACGACACTATAAGTATTCCAATTGCAGCACCAGCCATTAATCCATAATAAAATATACGACTGTATTTATAAGAACTCTTCTTCATAGACTATAAATAATACATTATATTCATTTCAATCCATTCCCAACATTTATCAATACCATTCAACCTTTCATCCATAGACATAGGTATATGAAAATCAGGATATAAACAATCCTCCTCATTACGTCTCACATCCGGCCTTTCAAAGAAAGAGTGACTTATGTATCCCTTTGTACCTGTAAATGGCAGTTCAACAGGCAATACATCGCCAAAGCAAGTAGGCTTCTGCGAAGTCGGAGTACCTATAATTGGGAAAAGATGATTATCCTTTACAGTTGTAAGCAAATAATTTGCACTACTGAAGGTGTTCTGGCCTTGTATGAATATTACCTTCCCTTCAAAACGGTTCTTTATTTTTGGAAGAGAGTGCAAGTTCTCAAAATCTCCCATTGTAATAAGTTCTTCTAATTTACATTTGCTGCAATCATAGAAATCAGGCATACACTTGAAAAGGAAATCTGATTTTCTGACAAATGCCTTATATTTTGATATACTGTCCGTATCAACTCCAAGATATTGGAGAAGCTGGTCGCCAAGCATACTGTTTCCTCCACCATTATAACGCATATCAACCACCAGCTTCCGTATATGATGCTGCTTTATATCGAAATCCATCTTATCTATAAAATCAGAAAATGATGGCAGAAAGTTCAGGTAATTATCTTCCACTTTGGTACCCGTAACCTGACATAATTGCAAATACGACTGCAAATCATACATCGCATTAAATTGCAGATAGCATTTATCTTCAATTATCTGATAGAAGAACAAATCATTACGCTTCACGGTAACAGGATATGGAGGGAACTTCACTTGATGCCATCCGGAACGTTTCTCTGTTTCCGACTTAAAAAGCAAACTACTCCCATCATGAAAGCCAAGACAAACTCCCTTTGCAGTATCCAATCCTATCTGATGCAGTAATGCTTTACGATTCAGATAAAAACTCCATAGTCCTGCCTTCACTTTATTCTCCGAGGGCATTGCCTTACGCATAGCCGACCTGATATTTTTAACAGGTATACCATTGATGGAAACAATCTCTTTTCCCGTGAAATCAGGATACTTCGAATCTATGGCATACAGATAAAAACAACCTTCATAATATCTTATCTCGTATGGATAAATTAATCCATCTTCAGGCATGAAATAAGTATGTGCGTCTTCAAGTATGGCTAACAAAGAGTTCAAGGCAAACTGGAAGTGCTGCAAATCCATCATATCTTTCATTTCATGACAGATTTTCTCTACCTGTCCTTCAAATCTGTTGAATCTCTTAGGATTAACTATACTTACAGGATGAAATGCCCTGATAAAATGCAACAGGTTCATTACCTCATTCTGATATTTATTGTAACTTTCATCAGAGAAGATTACCAGTATTTTATGGAAAGTATTATTGTCCATCATGATATCATGATTTTAAGAATCTTCTTTATTTTCATCACTTGAGTTTTTATCTGAATTTGCAAAAAATAAGTAATACATCGTACCAAACATATTTCCTAATGCAATACCTACAGCCAACTTATCCATCGCAACACCCAAAACTATTCCCCATAACATTCCCCATACCAAACAAGTTGCAAAACTTTTCTTTTTATTTCCTTTTTTATTCATACAATGAAATAGAATAATTATTTGCAGTTGCAAATTATTTTATTGTATCCTATATCAGATACTCTTTAGTTTACGGTATCGTCTATTCATATTTTCCACTTGTTACTTGATTATTTTTGCTTGTGCCTATAAACAGCCAGGAAAATTGCCAATGTACTAATAAGAACTCCGATGAGTATTCCAAAGGCTATTCCTATTTTAATGTTTCCAACATTTGCTCCGATTGCTGCACCGAACATAAGGCCTAAGGCTAAAATCGGTCCACTGATCAAATAGTATTTATATTTATTGTTCATACTTTTTAGTTTTTCCAGTTATTATTATGCAACAAAGGTATGCGCATAAAACAAGAGTTTATGTTATCGCTACGTTATCTTTAGGTTAATGTTTCCTGTTAAGAATATCCTGCTCTATCTCATAAATTGATGCCTGAATATATCTTTTCCGAATGGTATGACCATCCAAGAAATAAATCTCATCACAAAGTTCGTGTAATGTATTGATAAGATGCGATGAGATTAAGATAGTCTTCCCTTTCTCCTTCAGCTCGCGGATGATTCTTTTAAGTTGGATACACCCATAAAGATCTATCCCGTTGAAAGGTTCGTCAAGGATGTACAGGTCATTATCCTGAAGGAGCAGGGACATAAGTGCAAGTTTCTTCTTCATCCCGGTGGAATAGTCCGAAGCGAATCTTTCCAGTGGCAGTTGAAAGACCTTATTCAATGAATCTATGGCTTTAGCATCCATCTTCTTCCCTTTGGCTTTAATACAGAACTCAAGATACTCCTTTCCTGTGATAAGGGAATAAAAGAAGCTTTCAGCCGGCATATAGCCAACGGCCATCCTGGAGGACTTCCTTATCTCACCGTCGTAATCAGTTACTCCCATAATGCAATTGAAGAGTGTCGTTTTCCCGGCTCCGTTTTCTCCCACCAGTCCGTAGATTCTCCCGGATTCGTAAGAAACGGAGAGGTTGTCAAGCACTCTCGTATTACCGTATGCCTTGCTCAATTCTTTTATATATATCAGTTCCATATATGTTTATATTTTTTCTTGACTGAAAGTGTAAGACCCATATTCAATGCCAAATAAAGTATCAGTACGACTGGGGTTATAATCGAAACTAAAAATAACGGCAACGGGAAAAGCAGCCAGTATATTCCCATTACTGTTTGTGTCTCAAAGGAGAATCTTGCCATGCCCATATTCCACTGGTATAACAATGTCGAAGAGAACAATGCAAGACAGAAAAGTATAGCTTCTGTATCATGTCTCAGCACAAGCATAAGTACAATGAACGGGAACATGGTTATAAAGATATTACTCAGCCCTGATTTGACCAGAATCAGCTGATACATGCCGAAACTGTTATAGACAGAGAGTTCATGCTTCGGTGGCGTCACCATATAAGCAGTTCCCTGAATAGCTCCCCACAGTATCAGGCATACTTTACAGAGATTGATATTGCCATGCAGTACTCCCATGAAAGACAGAAAGAGCAATACCGCATACAGTGGTACTTGTTTCCGGAACATCCTTCTATACAGCAAATCCCCACTGTATAATAAAGGCACAGGCAGAACTATAGAATGAAACCTGACAGGGTGAATCCACGGCATAACTACCGCAATCAGTATGATAACTGGTAAAGAAATGTAATTTGCAGCAATTATCCCCGAAATAATAAACGGTAAACCGAGCAATAAATATTCTGCCGTAAACAATCCTTTGATTCCTTGCACCTGTAAAGACAGAAACTCCTTGTCTCTTCTACTGTTATGATACAGCCAGAGTATAATCAGATAACATACAGGTAATATCCATACACTAATTACTTTCGTGAAAGCATAAAATAGAATGGCAGCAATACTGAGAAGAAACAGAGACCGGAACGGACCTATGTTTACAAGTATACGCACAATCTGTTTTAAACGCAGATTCAGATAAAGTAAAATATTGCGATTCATAACACAAACAAAATATTCCTTATTTGCTTTATATCTCACATGCCCTATACAATGTATTGTTCTTAATACTGCATAGACATTTGCACATCTATATTGCAATAACTTATAAATACATACTTAATATAGAAATAAGGATAGATGATATGAACAAAGAATATTTCAACTTCTTATTTTTTACCATACACGCTATTGATATTAAGCAAAATGAAATTATAACAAACAGCATAATCTATCATGAATTAAAATGGCAACTGAATCAATAATCGATATTCTATTTTACTATTGCAAAGGTAAGTAAGAGTTGTTAGATATCAGGTTATCTTTATGCTATTTTTAGGTTAATACTTCACTCTGTAGTGTACTAAATAAGTTGACACAATTTATTTAGTAACATGCGTAAAAATC